>Ga0208321_1000127_pt1 | contig 90261 bp, 72 predicted proteins | sample June2015DPH_4_15_FD_184692 | JGI IMG/M metagenome (GOLD analysis project Ga0208321, IMG submission 184692) | Peatland microbial communities from SPRUCE experiment site at the Marcell Experimental Forest, Minnesota, USA - June2015DPH_4_150... | ecosystem: Environmental > Terrestrial > Soil >... | reverse complement strand
CATCAAGGCCCCACAGGAGGCCGCCCAGGCCCTGCCGAGACTGAAAATGTAGTGCCGACCTGGGAGATCGCTTTGATGAAAAGAAAACACTTACGACTTCAGTATGCCCTCAACTGCGAAAGTTCGGCTAGTCGGTGTTGCCGAGCGCAACCGTGGGCCGGCTGACGCCGCCGATTTGACGCGCAGCCGTCGGTATGCCTTTGATTCGGCGGATATGTTATTGTGCGATACTTGCGAAGAGTAGTTCGGACCAGATAATGACCAGGAAATGATGCTATGGAGGCTGTATGCATAAACCCCTATCCAATATAAGCCAGTTGGGCCGGCGCGGCTTCCTTGGACTTGCCGGCGTAGCCGCCCTCTCCGATTCGCTGCTCAGCCGCAAGCGGGTGGTCAGGGCATTACTTGCGAAGGATACTCTGGCGGAGAACACAGGCTCGAGCGCCGGCTCCTCCCGAGGACTACCGCCCCTAAAGATCACTGACGTTCGGGTGATCGTCACCTGCCCGGACCGCAATTACGTACTGGTGAAGGTTCTCACCAGCGAGCCCGGCCTGTACGGCGTTGGCGATGCCACGCTCAATGGCAGGGAATTGGCCGTCGCGGCGGATCTCGAACAACACATCTCCCCGCTGCTTATCGGCCGGGATCCGGAGCAGATCGAGGACACTTGGCAGTACCTTTACCGAGGGCCTTACTGGCGCGGCGGTCCCGTCCAAATGACGGCCCTCGCCGGCATTGACTTGGCGCTGTGGGACATCAAGGGCAAGCGTGCCAATATGCCTGTGTACCAGTTGTTGGGTGGCCGCACGCGGACCGGCGCTCTAGCTTACACCCATGCGAGTGGAAGAAATCTCGTGGAAGTCGAAGGCGTTGCCCGCCGTGCGCTGGAGCGGGGCTTCAAATGCGTTCGTGCCCAGGTGGCAATCCCCGGCCTTGAAGGAACCTACGGGACTCCGGGAAACAAGACGCCCGAGGCGGCGGCCGGTCGCGTCGCGAACATGGCGGAACTTCCGCAGACCGAAGTCTTCGAGCCGGCTCCATACCTGCGCGCAGTGCCCAGACTTTTTGAGTATCTGCGCGCAAAGCTCGGCCCCGAGGTTGAACTCCTGCACGACTGTCATGAAAAACTGGACCCGATTCAGGCGGCGCGCCTTGCCCACGACCTGGAGCCCTACCACCTCTTCTTTCTTGAAGACTGCTTGCGTCCCGAATACAAGGAGAGCTTCCGTCTCATTCGCGAGCACTCCACCACACCCCTGGCCATGGGAGAACTCTTCAACTCGCTGTGGGACTGTGTGCCGCTCATCAAGGAGCAGTTGATCGACTACATCCGCTGCGACCTGGGGCACATCGGAGGCATCACGGCGGCGCGCAAGGTAGCCGCCTTGGCCGAATTGTTTCAGGTCCGGACGGCCTGGCACGGTCCGGGCGACATCGGCCCGCCCACGCATGCCGCCAACGTACACGTCGACATCTCGATTCCTAACTTCGGCATTCAGGAAATGGTTTTCTTCCCCGATGTGACTCGCGAAGTGATTTCGGGCGGCCCCGAGTTCAAGGATGGTTACATGAACGTTTCAGACCTGCCGGGGCTCGGCTGCGATGTGAACGAAGAGGCGGCGAAGAAGTACCCTTACCGCCGTGCCTATCTCCCCACGGCCCGCAGGAAGGACGGCAGCGTGCAGGATTGGTAGTGTGCATTGAAACGACACGTTATCCGGGCGTAGCATCTAAATGGACGAAGGTCGAACCAGGAGATCGATGATGCGAGGGCTGCTCGTGGTGGTCATGGTGCTGGCCTGCGTGACGTGGGAATCCTCGGCGGTCTGGGCCAGCCAGAAACTCTTCCTGAAAGATGGGACTTACCAGCTTGTTTCCCGCTACGAGGTGCATGGGGACAGAGTGCGATACTACAGCGTTGAGCGCTCAGCATGGGAGGAAATCCCCGCATCTCTCGTAGACTTCGAGGCCACGAAACGAGCCCAGGAGGAAGAAAAAGCCATCCAGAAGAAAGTACTTGAGGAAGGCCGTGAGATTGAGCAGCAACGCTTCGATAAGCCCGTGGAGGTGGGATTCGAAATTGCCCCTGGAATCCACCTGCCTCAGGAAGAAGGTGTTTATGCCTACGATGGATTGCGGGTGATCCGCCTGATTCAATCTTCCGCGGAGGTAGTCACCGACAAGAAGCGGGCGGCGCTTGTCCTGGCCATGCCGGCGCCCTTATTGAAAAGCCACTCGATCGTGGTGCTGCCTGGCGCGGAAGCTGCGGTGCGGCTTCAGGAGGCGGAGCCGACCTTCTACGTTCAGTCTTCGGATGGGCTGGGCGCCAAGCTCGAGGTGATTTCATTGAAGGTGGCGAAAGAGTCGCGGGTGGTGGAAAAGGTCGAGGCAGGCCGAGCCGGCATTGGGAAGCCGTCGGAGCTTCGCGCTGCCGTGCAGTTGGAGCGCACACAACTGGCGCCGGGGCTTTACCGTCTGAAGCCTCTCCACCCGCTCGACCCCGGAGAATACGCTCTGGGTGAACTGATCCAGGAGAAACTTAGCTTGGAGCTTTGGGATTTCGGAGTCTTCGAGACCCCTGGAAGTAAAGGAAAGGGATAATTCAGCGCGGGGCCGGAGCTGAATTCGCAACCTGCGTGCAGCCCAGCGCGGCCTTGAAGATTTCTTGCCCGCGACCTCCGGCCCCGATGAGACCGAAGCGGACACGGTCGTTCGCCCCCAGCACGCGGCCGGCGGGCAAGAGACTGTAAGCGGCGTAAGCCGCTGTTCTGCGCCTGTCCTCAACGGCAGATAGTTATTTGGGCCGCAGCAGGTCACGCAGTGCCCTCGGGGTGGGGAGGGAGGCGGTTGGATTCACATTCTGCCACAAAAAAGTAACTAACTCCTTCATTTTCAATAACATTACCGCTTTAAACTCGAATCTCCTTTGTTTTCATAGACATTCCCGCGTCGTTCCGACTCCAAAAAGTGAAGTGCTTTGTTTTCTATAACATTCCCGCCTCGTTCCGTCAATTTTAAAGTTACTACGGCCATCGTAGCAAGGGGCGGGCAGCGACATGTTGTCGTTTTGGGAGAAAACCTCGGGGAGTCATCCGTGAGCCCTCACGCTCCTGGCAGAACCGCGCAACACCAGTAACTAGCCTACCATGTTGATCGCAGTTTGTCAAGGGTCCTTTTCGAGCCGTGTGAGAAGCACGGGGGCCAGCCCCATAGGCGGTAACCTAAGGGCTTCGGCATCGTCCGAAGCCTGCCCAGGCGGGCGGCAGCCTCTGGCCCACGGCGAAACGATCCGTGAAGGAGAGAAGGAGGGGGACAAGGAGTGGAAGTGGCCAAAATCGACCAGCGAGTGGTGGATTTCGGCCAGGCAGGGCGGATCGTGGCGAGCAGCGAATCAAATCAATCCCTTTCTTTTCAGCGAGGTAAAGGCTATACGAGGTTTGGAAGGGAAGATGCCTTACCATGTAACGAGACATGGAGAGGAGCTTGTATATGAGCTGCATACCAACCAAACCGATTCGGACTGTTGCTTACTGCATCGCGTTGGGTTTGTTGGCCGCGTCGATCGTAGCGTTTGCGCAAGATCCGGCCACTACCTCGCCGCCGAGTTCAGCGCCCAGTTCTGGATGGCACCGTTTCTCCAACCCGCCGGCCGAGGACCCCTCTGGCCAGACGCTACCGTCGCGCCCGCCGGCCGACAACCCGCCTGGCCAGACAGTACCGTCGCGTTTAACCCTTCGGGCAGGCACATTTCTGACGGTGCGGGTAGATCAGATGCTGTCTTCGGACCGGAATAAGGCAGGCGACGAGTTCTCCGCGACTCTGACTCGGCCACTGGTAGCTGGCGGCGTGGTGGTAGCGCAGCGGGGCGAGATCCTCGGCGGTCGCGTAGCCGACGCACAGAAAGCAGGCCGCGTAACGGGCGTTTCCCGGCTGGCAGTCCAATTAACGGACTTGACGCTGGTGGATGGCCAACAGGTACCGATAGAAACGGAGTTGACTAGCCTGACTGGACCCACCTCGAAGGCCCGGGATGCGGGTGCGATTGTGGGAACTAGCGCCATGGGCGCGGCGGTGGGCGCTGCCGCAGATTTAGGTGTGGGCGCCGCCATTGGCGCTGGGGCTGGCGCGATAGTGGGAACAGTGGGCGTGCTGGTGACGCGCGGCCACGCGACGGTGATCTATCCGGAGTCGGCGTTAACGTTCCGACTCTCGGAGCCGATCACCATTTCCACCGACCGCGCGCCACAAGCCTTCCGCTATGTGGGTACAACAAACGAATACAACCGCGCTTCTAACGCGCAGGGCCCACCACCGGTTGGTCCTGGCTGGACCTGCAAAGGGTACGGCTGGCCCCCTCCGACAGCTACTCTACCACCCTACTATTATTACCCTTATTACCCTTACACTTGGGGAGCAAGCTTGGGGTTGTGGTACGGGCCGGGTTTCTTTTACGGCCGCCTACACTATGGCAGGGGCTATGGGTATCGCCGCTAGTGTCAATACTGTTCACACAAGGGGTGCTTCAGGAAACTGCTTCGAATTCGTTCCGGCGTGACCCCCTCACTCGGTCCTCCCGTCCCGCCTTGCGGGAGGACGGGACCACCCTCTCCCCCAAGGGGGAGAGGGTAATAAATTCAAATGCGGAACTCGGGATCACAGCCCCAAGCTAAGCGCCAAGCCTAACGCCAGTGCGCCCGCAACGCTGGTGCCCGCGAAGTTCACAATGCCATTTGTTACGAGACCTCGGCGCTGAATAGTGGCGCCTAACAAGCTGTCGAACAAGTTGCCCACGCAGGCGGCGCCAAGTGCGATGGCGGGGCCTGCGAACCTGTACGGCCCACACAACCCTAATCCAAGACCCAGCCCCATTATGATTGCTGAAGCCGCAAATCCTGCCGCGGTCCCACCTAGAGAAATTCCTCCGTCTTCGCCGGCCGGAACAGCCTCGAAGGTCGTAATCAGGTAAGCGCGGTCTGAAGCCCACTGGCCGATTTCGCTCGAGACCGTGTCGCCCGCCGCCTCTGCCAGCACCGCTACCAACGCAATCAGGAAGGCAGCTTCGTGATGGGTTGTAATCACCAGGACTGCGAAAAATGCCGCCGCGAGCAAATTGGCCAGCACCTCGCGCCAGCTTCGCGCCCCTCCCCTGCGCTCTGCAACACCACGAGCCGCCTTCTTCGAAAAGCCGAGGCGCGTGGCAACCGAACCCAGCAGAACAAACGCGAAAAGCAGAAGGAAGCTCTTGTAACCGTATCCGAGATAGATCGCCGTTCCGAGGAAAAAGCCGCAGACTGCGCCGGAGCGCGACGCGGCTTTCAGCGCGCAGGCTAACAATGCAAACGCCAGATTCACAGCGATCGCCAGGAATATGCGGCGGCCGAGGTAGGGCAGGTTGCTATCGAGCGCGGAACGTTCCACCAGCAAAGCGCAAAACATGAAGGCGCCCACAACCAGCGGCACCGTGAGGTTGTCGTCCAGAGGAATCGGAATACTCTCAACCACGGCCCCGAGCAATGAGGCGGCAGCGCAAACCATCAGGGTCCTATGGGGAGGAATTTCAGGAGCAATCCAGCGTGTGAGAAGGTACGCGCCCACCGTCCCCGCAACCGCGAAGCTAATAAAGCCGGACCAAGTCTTTTGCCGGTTCCAGGGGAGCGCAGAGCCACGCAGAGCCTCCCCGACTACAGTCGCCATGCCGTCGCCCAGTGCCATGATGGCCCAGGCTGCTGCGGCAATGTGCAGGTGGTTACGGTAAAGGACAACCAGCACCAGAACGGAAATGGGGTAGAGAACAATCCCAGTTCGCGCCCTGTTCCCAGGTGAGCGAGAAGAAATTGAGTTCTCGTCCTCTCCCAAGGGGAGAGGGTGGCCCGCGACCGGCGCTTTCACCAGCCGGCGCGGGCCGGGTGAGGGTTCACCTGCGGGGCGAGGAAGGATCAGGGCGGCCAAGCTAAGCAAGAAACCCCTCACCCGGCTCGCTATGCTCGCCACCCTCTCCCCAGCGGAGAGGGCTGTTTCTTCAGTCACACCCAGATCCAGCCATGGCAGAATTAGTGTGTTGAACAGCAGGAGCAGGAGGGCGCAGCCTGCGGCTTGTTTCCAGGTGAAATAAGGGAACAGAAAAGCGAACAGGAGTGAGGCCATAAATAACCGCTTCCGCGCGGAGAAAAGCGGCGGACGCCTCCTCGAATTACCGGGTGCCTGCATCGCCAAATCGGTGGCTCGGCTCATAGCAGGGCGCTGAAAAAAGACATTCGCATGTCATTCGAAGCGAAGCAGTCAGTTGTCCCGTTAGCGAAGGTCCCCATCAGGCGGTTTTTCCCGCGAAGATTTTCACGCCAGCCCGTTGTGCTGCTTTCTGCAATTTCGCGTCGAGTGTGGCGAGCGGAACGCCGTGGCGGATCGAGAGTTCCAGATACGCGGCATCGTATGCCGAAAGACCATAATGGCGCGCCAGCGGCAGAACATTGCTGACGCTCTCGCTGACCGCCTGACCATCCTTAAGAATTGGAAGTCCCTCGAGCAAAGCAACGAAGCGCAGGATTTCCGGCTGCCTCAAGCGCTTGCGGCGCTCACCTGTCAGCATGGCGTTAGCAATTTCAAGACCCCATACAGCCGGAACGACTATGGCCTGTCCTTTCAGGGCAACCAGGACTGCGTCAGCATACTCGCTAGCCTCATCCGGGAAGCACCAAGCGAGCGCCACCGACGCATCCACAACCACGCCGCTCAAAATCGCCGTCCTTCATTCACCATTTCGCGCACGCTCATAGTGTCGGGCTTCACGCGCTTGCGCAGTGCCCGCATGCCCTCGACAATCTCTTCGTGCGTCAGCCTTGGACCTGCCTCTCCGACAGGCACCAGCACCGCCGCCGGAACGCCGTGCCTTGTGATCGTGATCCTTTCGCCTCTCGCCACCCGATCAAGCAGAGCCGAGAGGTGTGTCTTTGCGTCAAATGCGCCTATAGTTTCCATGTGTCACGACAAAACCAGTTTCAACTAGTTTATTCTAACCTGAAGCGGCCTTTTCGTCAAGATTTCTGTCCGTCCTCAATGGCGAAACTGGACTCGGAGCTTTTTCTCGAATAGAATCCACGCCAGATACCTTGCAGGGAGGGCTTTTATGGTAGACGAGCCAATCACACGCAGGAGATTCATGGGTAACACAGCGGCGGTGGGGCTAGGGGTGCTGGCGCATCCCACCTTCAACGCCAAAGTGTTCGGGGCCAACGACCGTCTGGTAATGGGCATCATCGGCGCGGGTGGCATGGGTCGCGGCCACATGGAGAATTTCAAGGACCAGGGCGTGGAGTGGGGCGCGGTCTGCGACGTGTACGGCGTGAACCTGGACGCTGGCCTGGAAATAGCCGGACCCCAGGCGAAGGGCTACGCCGACCATCGCAAGCTGCTGGATCGCAAGGATATTGATGCCGTGCTCATCGCGACCCCGGAGCATTGGCATCATGACCACTTGGTGGACACGCTGCGCGCCGGCAAAGACGCGTATTGCGAGAAGCCTATGTCCTGGTCCATTGAGCAAGGCGCCAGCATGGTGGCGGAGGTGCGCAAGACCGACCGCATCGTGCAGGTTGGAATGCAGAGGCGGAGTTCGCCGATTGTGCAGGAGTGCAAGCAACTCATCGATGAGGGTACGCTGGGTGAAATCAACCTGGTGCGCGCCGAGTGGTACTGGAACATTAATCTGCGGCCCAAGTCCGTGCTCGAGAGCAAGCTCGACTGGGAGCGCTTCGTAGGCCCGTCGCCCAAGCATGCTTTTGATGTTTACCGGTTTCGCTACTGGCGCTATTTCTGGGACTACTCCGGCGGGAACATGACGGACCAGGGAACGCACCTGATGGACGTGATCCAGTGGTTCACGAATTCCTCGCAGCCCACGGCCGCACAGTGCTATGGCGAAGTCTACAAGTTAAAGCCAGGGGAAACGCCGGACATGTTCTGCGCGATCTTCGAATACCCGAAATTCACCTGCACGTGGACCCTGACCTACACCAACTCCTTCCAGAATGGCTGGGGCATCGTTTTCCACGGGCAGAAGGGAACCCTGGAACTCTGCGAGGACGGCTACCGGTTATATCAGGAGCCCTGGGCAGGGACGCGCTGGGTGCGGCCCGCGCCGGTGAAAGAAATACTGCCCGGCGGGGTGACCCGGACCATACCCCACATTCAGAACTTCCTCGAATGCGTCCGGTCGCGCACACAACCTAACGCCCCTATCGAGATCGGGCATCAGGCGGTGCGCACGCTGCATCTCGCCAACATCGCGCAGCGCAAAAGGGCGCGCGCGGTACTGAGTGAGGACGGGATAAGGGCAGTGACGAGTGACAAGTGACGAGCGAGAAGAAGCTGTCAGATATCAGCCGTCAGCTATCAGCTCCTGGAATCACTCCGTTCGCTTTTTGCTGATTGCTGAAGGCTGAAAGCTGAGGGCTAAAGGGCAGTTACGAGCGACGAGCAGAAGGGCACGTGTCACTGGGGGCAGAAGCGCACTGACAAGGGAGGGGTAGGAGACAGAAGAGCAGGTGAAAGGTTACAATCCAAGTGTCACGCGATTCGGATGCATTGTGAAGGGCGCGATGTATGCTCGACGAAAAGTCTCAGGCGTTAGGGAGACAGTGACGAGATGAGGAGGTAATTTTATGGCCGGATTTTGCACCAAGTGTGGTTCACCGATAGGAGACGACGTTCGGTTTTGCTTACAGTGCGGTACGCCTACTGCGCCGCCACCCACAGCAGCACAGGGACCTGCGCCCGCGGCGCCTGCCGGGGTCGGGGCAGCGGGGGCCGCGCCTGGCGCTGCACCCGCCAAGTCGGGAAGTGCCGCGGTGAAAATCATTGTCGGATTGCTGGCGTTCTTTGCTCTGGTCACGCTTCTGGGAATTGGGAGCTGTGTGTATGTAGGTTACCGGGTGCGGAAAAGAGCCAGGGAACTGTCCCAAACGTATCGTTTCGACACGACGCAGAGCGCAACTTCGAGGCGGGCGGCTACCGCGCGCGATGTGTGTTCGCTGGTTACGAAAGAAGAGGTGGGCGAAGCGCTGGGAACAACTATCTCCGAGGCCAGCGGTGGGACATCGAGCTGTCAATATACGGCAGCAGCGGGCAATAACCAAGCCTTGGGGGTTGTAGTGACGTGGCAGGGTGGCGCGTTGGCCATGAAGTTTGCAGGGATGGCCTTCAAGGGGGTCGGAGGAGGCCAAGGTTCCTTCCAGCCGCTTGCGGGAATTGGCGATGAAGCCTACATCGGACCCATGGGCTCCACGTTGATGTTCCGGAAGGGCGACGTCATGGTCAACATCGACTTGCGCATGGTTGGAAACAATGTCGACGCGGCCAAGGTCATCGCCCAGAAGATCGCTGCGAGGCTGTAAGGAGGGGGACCGTGGCCGGTCAAGGTCTTACGGGCACGATTCAAGAGCTTCTGGAGTTCAAGCGCGAGGAAGAATGGCGGCGTGAGGGTGTGCCTGAGGGAGACATAGAGTTCTCGCGCGTGTCGGGTATGGACGCGCGCGACATTCGTGCCTTTCGCGATTTCACACGCCGCGGCTTGCTTATCGTGGTGCGCTGCCCGAAAGTAACCGCCCGACCTCACCACGGCATTTTTCGGCCCAAGACAAAGGTCACCGAACAAAAGACGGGGTCCTCCGGATTGGTAGTGACTGAGACTAAGATCCTTGTTTCTGACTATGACCTTATGAGCGTTTGGCAGAGCGGTTTGAAGGGTTTTGAGAAGATTTTCATTTCTGCTGAGGGTGGAGCGTCACGCGGAAGATGGACCCCCCAGTCCCGGCGACTCATAAGAGAGCTGAACAGTTGTTTGGTGTCTCGCATCCAGCACGGCTGCCAGGACGACTACGACTCGCCCAAGAACCCCGGCGTCAAGGCGGGGGACCATTTCGCAGCCTTCCACGTGGGCTCCGCACAGCATCTGACCGATATGTTTGAGTGCGCCCGGTACTACGCCAAGTTCGGCCTCGCGTGGCCATACGACCCTCTTACGGGCAGGTACGTTGGCAGCAGGCCCACATAAGGACAAGAGAGCCTCGAAAAGCCGCAGGGGCAGAGAGCGGACCCTGCGCGACAGCGCGAAAGGCACGATAAATGTGGGCCACACGGGTAGCTATAACGCAAAGGCGGCCCTCAACATGTGGAGACAAGAATGAACCTGCTATTTCGCTGGGTGGTGAGCAGTCTCTCGTTGTTCGCGGCTGCATGGCTGGTCCCAGGCATCCATGCGGAGAAGAATAGCTGGACCCTATTCGCGGTGATGGCGATCATTTTGGGCCTGGTGAACGCGATTGTGCGGCCGCTGCTGAAACTGCTGTCGTGCCCGCTGGTGATCCTCACCCTGGGCCTGTTCGTCCTGGTGATCAACGGAATCACGTTGTGGCTGGCTTCCTATATGGCGGTCAACTGGTTTCACGTGGGGTTTTACGTGGACGGTTTCTGGGCGGCATTTTGGGGCGCCTTGGTGGTCAGCATCGTGTCCGTGATACTCACGGCGACGCTCAGGGAGGAGCGACAAAGACAGTGACAAGTGACAAGTGACGAGTGACGAGTGACGAGCAGAGGACCTGGTTCCAGGTGTCGGGTTTCAGGTGTCAGGTGTCAGAAAGGCAGTGGCGAGTGATCCCGCAGGGTGGGAGCGAGTGACAGGGATATGAAAGGACCCGTGAGGCGGCTGTTGTTCTGGTCACCGAGGGTTTTGTGCATCGCGTTTGCACTCTTCTTGAGCCTGTTTGCCCTGGATGTCTTTAACGAAGGCCTGGGCTTGTGGAAAACCATCCTTGCGCTCTCCATACATCTAATTCCGACTGCCTTCGTTGTGGTCGTGCTCGCCCTTTCCTGGCGTTGGGAGTGGGTTGGGGCAATCCTTTACATTAGTGCGGGAATACTTTATCTAATTGAGGCCCGGCATCATCCCGACTGGGTCGTCGTCATATCCGGGCCCTTATTCCTGGTGGGCGTGCTCTTTCTCCTTAATTGGCTGAAGAGGGCGGAGATTCGAGCCAAGGCGTGACAGGTCGGAAACTACGGGTGTACACTCGTAGCCACCCCACGTTCCCACGGTGAGACTCCTGGGAAAACCGTGCCCAGGGAGTCTAAGCTGATTACGCCGTGGGGAAGAGAATGGGTAGAGGAGACTGGCTATGGAGACCTACTATCATCCCGGAGATCTCCCTAAATTTGCCGAGGTTGGGAGAGGGAACAAAGAACTCTGGGAAAAGTTCCAGACCTATTACGCTGCTGTCTTCGCGGAGGGCGCCCTGACCGAACGAGAAAAAGCACTCATCGCTCTGGGAGTGGCGCATGCCGTGCAATGTCCTTATTGTATTGACGCTTACTCGCAAGCGTGCTTGGAAAAGGGCTCCAACATCGAGGAAATGACTGAGGCAGTACACGTGGCCTGCGCCCTTCGGGGCGGCGCCTCACTGGTGCATGGCGTTCAGATGCGCAACGTGGTGGAGAAGCTTTCGATGTGAAATTTCCACTCGTCATGGGCATCCATGAGGGCAAACATGGGACTCAGTTTACAATCACGCGCCAGCCCGTTAGCTCGGACTTCTGAGCAGTTGCGCATCCTCGGCCAGGCGAATGGCATCCCCCCTTTTGAGGAAAAGATGCGCACAGCGGGTCTCGATCCGCTTCGCGCTATCGGTATAACCGTCTTTCAGATCAACGTCGGGAAACTGTGCAACCAGACCTGTCATCACTGCCATGTGGGCGCGGGGCCTGACCGGAAAGAGGTCATGGGGCGAGAGACCGCTGAGCTTTGCATTCGCGCCTTGGCGAAGACGGGAATCCCCAATGTGGACATCACCGGTGGGGCCCCGGAGTTGAACCCCAACTTCCGTTGGCTTGTGGAGCGGGCTGTGGCGCTGGGTCGCCATGTGATGGACCGCTGCAACTTGAGTGTGCTTCTCCTGCCTGGGCAAGCTGACTTGGCCAATTTCCTGGCGCAAAACAGGGTGGAGGTGATCGCTTCGCTCCCCTATTATCGAGAAGCCCAGACGGACGCCCAGCGTGGCGACGGTGTGTTCGCGAAATCCATTTCCGCGCTTCGTGAGCTGAATGAATGGGGTTACGGTCAGCCAGAATCCGGTTTGGTTCTGAACCTGGTCCACAACCCCGTGGGAGCGTTTCTACCCCCCAGGCAGCAGCCCCTCGAGGCGCAGTTCCGGCGCGAACTCGAGCGGCGTCACGGTGTCGTGTTCAATAACCTCTACACCATCACCAACATGCCCATCGGCCGCTTTCTGGAGTTTCTCCGGGCAAGCGGAAACTATGATGGCTATATGCAAAGGCTGGTTAACGCCTTTAATCCCGTCGCCGCAGCCGGAGTGATGTGTCGGTACATCATCTCGGTCGGCTGGGACGGCACCCTTTACGACTGCGACTTCAACCAGATGCTCGGTCTACCCTTAGGTTTCGGCTCGCTCCAGCACGTGCGGGACTTTGATGCGGTGCTACTTGACGAACGACGCATCGCTACTCGCAACCATTGCTACGGCTGTACTGCGGGACCCGGCTCTTCATGCGGTGGAAGCATAACTTCATCTTCATGAGAATTCCAAACTGGGAGGCTCTCATGGGATCTTGGTCACGAGGATTCCACGCTATTCTATTCAGCTTGGGCACAATTCTAGTTCTGGCTCTATCTTCGTCAGGAGCGGAAAAGAAAGCGATGTCGCAAAAGCAAACCGAAGAAGCCAAGAAATTCATCGAGGACGCGGAGGCAAAGCTGCTCGAGGTCAACGTGGAGGCGAGCCGCGCGGACTGGGTAAAAGATACTTACATCACTGAGGATACGGAGATTCTCGCGGCTAAGGCCGACGAGCGCGCCATCAACGCCGGGGTGGAACTGGCCAAGCAAGCCACGCGCTTCGACCACTTGAAACTGCCCGAGGAACTGGCGCGCAAGATGAAACTGCTGAAGCTCTCGCTGACGCTGGCGACGCCGTCGGACCCCAAAGAAAGCGCGGAGCTGACGCAGATTGTCTCCTCCTTGGAGGGGACCTATGGCAAGGGCAAGTGGTGCCCGCCCGGCAAAGACAAGTGCCTGGACATCGAGGATATTACCCGCGTGATGGCAAACAGCCGCGACCCAAAGGAGTTGCGCGATGCCTGGGTTGGCTGGCATGCCATTTCCCGTCCCATGCGGAAGGACTTCGTCCGCTACGTCGAGCTCGCCAACAAGGGGGCGCGAGAACTCGGCTTCAAAGATGATGGCGCCATGTGGCGCTCGAAATACGACATGCCGCCGGACGAGTTCGCGCAAGAACTTGACCGGCTTTGGGAGCAGGTCCGCCCACTCTACCTAGCCCTGCATGCTTACGTCAGGAACAAGCTGCGGGAGAAGTATGGCGACGCGGTGATCCCTGCCCACGGTCCCATTCCAGCCCACCTGCTGGGAAACTTGTGGGCCCAGGAGTGGGGGAACATCTACCCGCTGGTGGCTCCGCAAGATGCCGACCCGGGCTACGATCTCACCTCCATCCTGAAAAGCCGGAACTCGGACGCCCAGCAGATGGTCCGCTATGGCGAACGCTTTTTCACTTCCTTGGGTTTTGCGCCCTTGCCTGGAAGTTTCTGGCAGCGTTCGCTTTTCGTCAAGCCCCAGGACCGCGATGTGGTCTGCCACGCCAGCGCCTGGGACGTTGATTTCGTCAACGATTTGCGCGTCAAGATGTGCATTGACATCACGGGCGAATACTTCGCGACCATCCACCACGAGCTTGGTCACAACTTTTACCAGCGCGCTTATAACCTCCAGCCCTACCTCTTCCGCGACAGCGCCAACGATGGCTTCCACGAGGCAGTGGGCGACACCATTGCGCTTTCCGTAACTCCGGAATACCTAGTCCAAATCGGCCTGCTCGGCAAGGCGCCGGACTCCTCGAAAGACATCGGTTTCCTGCTCAACAAAGCTCTGGAGAAAATCGCCTTCCTGCCTTTTGGCCTGCTGATTGACCAGTGGCGTTGGAAGGTGTTCTCCGGCCAAATACCACCGGAGAAGTACAACGAGACATGGTGGGGACTGAAGCTGAAATACCAGGGCGTGGCTCCTCCTGTAGACCGGAGCGAGGAGGATTTCGATCCCGGCGCCAAATATCACGTGGCCGCTAACGTTCCCTACATGCGCTACTTTCTCGCCGACATCCTGCAATTCCAATTTCACCGCGCGCTTGCCCAGGCGGCGGGGTGCAAAGGGGCGCTGCATCGTTGCTCCATTTACGGAAATAAGGAAGCCGGCAAGCGCCTTAACGCCATGCTCGAGATGGGATTGAGCCGCCCGTGGCCGGATGCCCTCGAGGCCATCACCGGCCAGCGGCAAATGGACGCTACGGCCATTCGCGATTACTTTGCTCCGCTCGAGAAATGGCTCAACGAGCAGAACAAGGGGAAGCCGGTGGGCTGGTAGCTTGCCGCCCCAGGCGCAACGTGTGCGTTGTGGGGCATAAGCATCAGCTTAATCGGTTGTTTCGCAGCGCGGCCTACGGCCGCAAGCGACGAACCAAGCTGAACAATTTGGAGTTTCAGGAGAGGGAAGGGAAATGCAATGAACTCGAATTCCCCTCGGCGTTCGTCGGCATGGAGGCACTCGACCTGCCAGGGAAGTTCTTCATAGGCGCACTCGTCCTGGGTGTGTTGAGGGACAAGCTCGCGCCCGCAACCGGTGAGCCCCTCGCTGAATCCCGGCAGAGGTTGACAGCCCTTGAGTAATTCTCGTCTGCGACCTTCGACTTTTGATTGTCTACTTATTCTGATAAAGCGCGATGAACTGCTTAAGCGCTCCAGCGTTCATCTTCAGTTCCCCGGATTGCATGAGCTGGAGCATCAGATTCCGGCGGTACAGTTCATAGGCCAAGCTCCGCTTGCGGTCCAGCAGTTCTTCTGCGATTCGATCCCGCTGCGAGGCGAAGTCCGCGTCATTCGCCGGCGTGTGCGAGACAACGCGGAACACCACGCTGTTCTCCCTCAGGGGGATAACATTGCTGGTCTGGCCTACCTGCAACGTGAAGGCCGCCGAAAGCTGCGAACCTGAACCCACACCCTCGATGAAATCTTGCTGCGTGAAATCCTTGCTCTCTTTCGCAGTCAGGCCATCAGCCTTCGCGATCTTGGCGAAGTCACCCGTTTTGACCTGAGCCGCAAATTGCTTGGCTTTCTCCTCTGCCAGCACCTTCGACTGCTCGGTGCGGTAATCTTCTTCGGCGCGCGTGCGGACCTCCTCGAGAGTCGGAACATGCTCCGGGACGATGTCTGCCAATTGAATAATGGCCTGGCCCTTCGGAACGCTGATGGGAGTGCCAACCTCGCCTTTGTGAAGCTGGAAGGCCAGGTTTTCAAACGTGTCTCCACTTCCCAGGTCGGCAACTGCCTGGCCATACCGGAACAGGGGAGACATCTGGGGCTCCAGGCCTGCTTTGCGCACCACATCCTCAAATGCGTCCGGCTTGAGCCGAAGTCCACGCAACAGATCGTCAGCCAGCTTCTCCTGGGCGTCGGCCACTCTCTGCTTTTCGAGCTCCACAAGGATGGAATCCTTCACCTCGCCAAAGGATTGGAGGTGGGCCATCTGCTTGTCCTCCAGCTTTAGGATATGGATTCCGTAAACTGTCTTGATGAGGTCGCTGACCTGCCCCGGCTTCATCGAGAAGGCAGTATCCTCAAATTCCTTCACAGTCTGTCCCCGCACCACCCAACCAAGCTCTCCTCCGTTGGAGGCCGAAGTGTCTTCCGAGTACTTCTTGGCCAAGTCCGCAAAATTCGCACCACCTTTAATCTGGTTGAGGACGTCGCGGGCCTTTTTTTCAATGGTCGCAGCCTCGGCGGGAGCCTTGCCCGCGGTCTTGAAGAGAATATGCGCCACTTTCACCCGGTCTGAAATCCTGTAATCGGAAAGGTGTTGGGTATAGTACTGGCGGGCTTCTTCGTCCGTCACCTTAACCAGCCCCCTGACGTGATCCGGGTCAATCAATACGTAGCGGACTTTCCGTTGCTCCGGAAGCTTATAGCGGTCGGGGTCCCTTTTGAAGAAGGCTTCCAGAGCTTCTGGCGAGACCGGAACGGTTTTGATGAACTGGCTGGGATCAAACAGAACATATTCAATCTTGGCCCTGGCATTGCGATGCTGGAACTCCTCCAGCACCTCCTGGGGCGGCACCTCGACTCCATCCGTCACCACGCCCCGAATCTTGTCCTGCAAGAGTTTGTTCCGGAGTTCTGCTTCAAACTCCGGCACTGACATCCCCGTCTGCTGGTAAATCACGTCCTGGTAGCGGTCCATCCCAATGAAAGACCCGTTCTGCATAAGCCAGGGAATGGATTGCAGGGTCTGGCCAAGCTCAGCGTCAGAGACTTCGATTCCCATTTTCTTGGCCTGACTCATAAGGGCCCGCTGGAGGACCATCTCATCCAGCAGGCTGCCAGCGACCATTGGAATCATCTTCGATTCGTTCATCTGCGGGGAATTCCGAAACCGCATTTGGACAGTCCGCTGCAAGTCCGTCGTGGTGATGTTAGACCCACCTATGGACGCCAAAACGTTGGACTCCGCGCGACTCGTATCGCCCGTGTTGATCGGCGCCAGCGTAATCACCATGCCAATGGACACGATGCTGAGAAAGAAAATCAGCAGGTACTTCTTCACCGCTTCTCGATTTCTTTTGAAGAATCTATACATGAAAGCTCCTCGACCTTAGCCAAGACCTTTGTATTATAGAGGATAGTACGCGACCCCGGCAACAAAATGGCGGGGCCGGTACTGGGTCAATTTGATGTAGAGGGGGCTTTACGCCGCCATTTGGCGAGATAAACTCGCCGCTACGGCATCAAATTGACCCACTGCCACAGGGCCGGCAAGCTTCCTGGGGAACGTCAAGGGCCCGTACAAACTAACGCCCGAGACCTGGCGGTCATCGAGCACTGGGACGACACCAGAGGGAGCGTGGAAGCTACCCCGAATGCCAACAACGGGGAACGTGGCCACCGGCTTGCTCGGCTTTCCTCAGCCCAGCTCAAATCGCCGCGGGCGTGTAGTTTTTTCTTTACCGCTGTAATTTCGCCGTAAACGGCTTCAACATATCGTGCTGCGATGCCTCTTAACTCTTCAATCCACAAGTGGTTATAAGGTCCCCTCTTTGGCAAAGTATTTGCTTCTCGCCTTTCGTTAGTGTCTGACCGGAAAGAACAGAACATTCGAGATTTCCAGCCCCTTGAATCCTCTTGACCCTATTGCTGGATTGGTCAAGAATAAGTAGGCGAGTGCGAAACCACCATGGGCGTACCACCTCGGCCGCCGGTGGACCAATCAGAGCGGTCGCTCGAAGTCGAGGGGACGACTATTTCTTGTCGCACCACAGCTTTTTGCGCAGTCCCGGCTCGGTACTTCCGCGCCTTCCTCTCTGTTTCATATCTGCCGAGTACTTTGAGAAAAAGGTAAAGAGGCGGGCTGGAATCAATCTCGGGGAGAATCGGGCAGAGCGCGGACGACGAAGCGCGCAGTTCAAAGCGCGAAGCACACTTCGCGAGCTTTGACGGTTCTGTGCGCTTCAAATGGGCGAGTTTTCTCCATTGCGCGGGAGGGAACTCGATGGCATTTCGGGTCGCCGCTGCCCAAGTCCGGGTCAAACCAAATCACGATTACGGCGCGATACCGGAAGAGGGACACGAATGCGATCCGAAAGACCATTATGATGGAATGATGAACCCCTCCGGGCGATTTCAGACTCCATCGAGGCAGGAGTTGACGACGCAATGAATGTGCGTTCTTTGTTCAGTGTTTTCTCATCCGACCTCGCGATTGACCTTGGAACCGCGAACACCCTTGTCTTCGCGCGGGGCAAAGGCATTGTGGTTAACGAACCGTCTATCGTCGCCATCAACAAAGTCAATGGAGAAATCGAGGCGGTGGGACGCGAAGCTAAGGATATGCTTGGGCGCACGCCGGGAAACATCGTCGCCATTCGCCCTTTGAAAGACGGCGTCATCGCGGACTTCAAAGTCACCGAGAAGATGCTCAACTATTTCATCCAGAAAGCGCACAACCGCAAGATGTTCGTACACCCCCGCATCGTCATCGGAGTGCCTTCGGAAATCACTCAGGTGGAAAAGCGCGCCGTGCAGGACTCCGCCATGCGTGCCAGGGCCAGCGAAGTGTTCCTGGTGGAGCAGGCGATGATGGCGGCCATTGGCGCCGGCCTGCCCATTACAGAGCCTTCAGGCAGCATGATTGTGGATATCGGCGGCGGTACGACCGACATCGCCGTGATATCCCTCTCTGGCATCGTCTACGCCCGCTCCGTGCGGGTGGCAGGAAATGAGATGGACGAGGCTGTTACAGCTTACCTCAAGCGCAAGTACAACTTGCTGATTGGCGAACGCACGGCCGAACAAATCAAAATCGAGGTCGGCTCGGCTTATCCGCTCGAGAACCCCCTAAGCATGGAAATCAAGGGACGCCATTTGCTGGAGGGAATTCCTAAGACTATCACCGTAGACGACTCCGAGATCCGTGACTCGCTTTCCGAATGCGTGGCGACTATCCTGAACGCCATCCGTGTGGCCCTGGAGCGCACACCCCCTGAACTCTCTGCGGACATTTCCGACCGTGGCATTGTGTTGACCGGCGGCGGGGCGCTACTGAAGAACTTCGATAAGAGGATTCGCGAGGAAACTGGTTTGCCTGTTTCCATTGCCGAAGACCCCCTGGCGTCGGTGGTGCTGGGAACTGGCAGAATGCTGACGGATTTTAAGCTTTTGCGCCGAGTTGCGATAGAATGACCCTGGACACCGCGGGTGAATCGTCCTGGGAGGCCGCTGGATTGACTCCCCGAGCCAGTTTGGCATAGAACGTGCTAAACAGAAATGAGGCGAAGGCGCAAGAGAGGAAGAGCGGCCTGCTTTCTAGTGACGACGGACGACTGAGCACTTACGGCGGGCGCTTATTTCATGTTTGATCCAAACTCTCCGGAACTGACAGCGTCAACACAGCCCGTCACGCGGGAAGGCCCCGATATGCAGGCCTTCATCGCGCGCCACCGCCCGGTTTTTATCCTGGCGGCGGTCCTGCTTGCGCAACTTTTGCTCCTCTCGTTACAAATCACCCGCAACCGTGACGTGCGCCTCATTCGGGTCTGGGCGGTGGCCGCGATCGATCCGTTCCAACGTTCGCTGCGCGGGATAATGGATATCTCCCTTGGGGCCTGGCGAACCTATGGCAGCCTTCTGCGCGCTCAACAAGAAAATCAGGAACTCCATACGGAGCTTGTATCGGCGCAATCCCAGATCCAGCAGCTTTCCGAACAGGGGGCGGAATCTTTGCGGCTGCGCACACTGCTGGAGTTCAAGAACCAGCTCCCGTTTCAGACCGTTGCGGCCGAAGTCATTGCCTCCAGCCCGGGTGAGAACTCCAACGCCATTTTCATCGGCAAGGGAGCGGATGAGGGTCTTACCTCGGACCTCGCGGTGATTACTCCTCAAGGCATAGTGGGCAAGACTATCGCCGTCTTCTCCCACTCTTCCCAGGTCCTCCTGCTCACCGATCCCTCCAGCGGAGTGGGCGTAATGCTGGAAAAGACCCGCGTCCAGGGCGTCCTTAAGGGCGATGGCCAGAACCTCTGCCTGATTCGCTACATTATGAATGAAGAGCCCGTCTCCTCCGGCGAGGCCATCCTAACCTCGGGCCTCGACCAGATTTACCCCAAGGGCCTTCGTGTTGGAACGGTCGTTAGGACCAGCGCCGGCAACATTTACAAGAACGTTGAGGTAAAGCCAGCCGCAGACCTGAACCGTCTCGAAACCGTGCTGGTGGTTTTGAAGCCCAATTCGATACAGCAACAAGCCTTAAACGTTAACCCTCATTCTTAATTCAAACTACCACAAGTTGGCCGGCGAAGAAGAAAGAGTGATTCACACGCTCAGCGTCCTTCTGATAGTCTAAGAGCACGATGCCAGTTACTCCCCAGCGAGAAGTCGAGGCTTTTCGAGTCCATCCAGCTACCCTCTGGGTGACCATCCTGGTGGCGCTTTTGCTCCAGACCTTCCTACCCCTCAAGATCCCTCTGGCAGGACTCATGGACTTTCCGTTGCTGGTGACCGTGTATTTCACTTTGGTTCGCCAGAATAAGATTTTCGGCATCGCATTGGGCACCGGTTTAGGCCTGATGCAGGACGCGCTCTCGCATGGTTACGTAGGCATGTTCGGAATGGCGAAAGCACTAGTCGGCTATCTGGCTGCATTCGCCGCTATCCGCTTCAACGTTGAATCGCTTTTCGCCCGATCCGTGGTGACCGCTTCTCTCATCCTACTCCACAATCTCTGCATGGCGGGGCTTCAGCACGCCTTGCTCGAATCGCCACCTGCTTTCATGGCGCTGGACTTAGCTAGCGCGGTTCTGGTCAACGTGGCCCTGAGCTTGATCGTCTTCCCGGTGCTGGACCGGATGCGGTAGCCAACCTGAACTACGGCGACGAGTGTCGCCCTTAGGATTGCCGACTCGTCGTGGCGAGACGAGCGTCTTGAATCTTTTGGAGATTAAATCCCTTTGAACCCGAATTCGAAAGTTGGCAGCCGCCGTTCGAGCCGAATCACTTGATTCGAGGCCCGTTTGACGCAGATACCGGAGGAACAAAATGGTGCGGGGCCGGGCGTAGGGGCATCCGCCGCGGCGGACGCTGTGCCCCTACAAGATGCACATCACACCCACGCTAACTTCCGAATTCGGGTTGAATGCACCTTCGTATTAGACGCTCGCGCTCCACAGGGCGTGTTGCGTTGGCTTGACTTTCCGTAGCATGCGGGTAAGAATCAGTAGCAAGGGAGGCGTGCTTCCCGTTACGAGCGGCGCAGGTGGGCGCCGCGTCTGGCGATCATCCCCAAGTTCGAGGTGAATTGAACATGTGCAGAGTCAATGCAAGCTCCCCCTTTCGCAGGCTCCTCATCCTCGCGAGCCTCGCGTCGTTGGCCCTTGTCTTCCCCAGCCTCCGTGTCGCGTCTGGACAGGGCGCTGACGAGGCCGCGCCCAAGACTCCGCTGGTGGCGCCCGTCCGCCCGGTGACAGAGGAATATTTCGGCACCAAAGTCGTTGATCCCTACCGTTACATGGAGAATCTGAAGGACCCCGAGGTCGCCGGTTGGTTCAAGACGCAAAACGATTACACCCGTGCCATCCTGGCGCGCATTGCCGGGCGAGATGCGCTTCTGAGCAGAATTAAAGAGCTTGATGAAGCAGCGCGGGCGCGGGTTTTTGACGTCCGGCGATTGCCGAATGGCCGCTATTTTTACCAAGAACGCCTGGCCACAGAAGACGTTCCGAAGATCTATATGCGCAACGGGCTCGCTGGAGAAGAGAAGTTGCTGGTGGATCCCGCAACATTCGCCAAATCCGGCGGCCCTCACTACTCTATCGACTACTACGCTCCCTCCCTTGACGGCCGCTACGTGGCCTTCGGTGTCTCCCCCGCCGGCTCTGAGGATGCTGTCCTTCATGTGCTGGATACAAACACGGGAAAAGAAACGGGCGACGTGATTGACCGAGCGCAATTCGGGAGCCCCAACTGGCTGCCGGACGGCCGCTCATTCCTTTACAACCGACTGCAAAAGTCGGGCCCGAACGCGGCCCCCACGGACCGCTATCTCAAGAGCCGCTCCTACCTGCATGTGCTGGGTGCAGACCCGGACAGGGACCCCGCGGTTTTCGGCTTCGAAGTTTCGCCCGCCGTCAAGGTGCGGGCGGAGGACATCCCGTTTGCGGGTACAGTGCCGGGTTCATCCTATGCGTTCGGGATAGTGGCGCACGGCGTCCAGAACGAAATCACGATGTATTCAGCGCCGCTCGCTTCGCTTAACAAGCCCGGCATTCCCTGGAAAGAGATCTGCGACGTTGATGACGATGTGACCGGATTCGATGTTCATGGTGAAGACCTCTATCTGCTCTCGCACAAGGGCGCGCCGCGATTCAAGGTGCTCCACACCAGGCTGTCGAACCCGGGTCTGGCCGGGGCGGAGGTGATCGTGCCGGCGAGCGAAGTGGTCATCCGGAATGTCGCCGCAGCTCGAGACGCCCTCTATGTACAGGAACTGGACGGCGGCATCGGGCGGTTGCTGCGTGTGCCGTACGGATCAAAGCCCGAACCTGTCGCCCTGCCGTTCGACGGCAGTGTGAGCTTGGCCGCTACGGACCAGCGGGTGCTTGGGACACTTCTCGAAATGACTTCGTGGACGAAGGCCAACAAGATCTACGCATATGATCCCCATTCCAAGCAAGTCGCGGATACTAAGCTGCAGCCCATCGGCCCCTACGACGATCCCAAGGACCTCGAATCCGTCGAGGTAAAAGCAAAGAGCTACGACGGGACCATGGTTCCGCTCTCCATCGTTTACAAGAGAGGTCTAAAGCTGAATGGCTCAAATCCCACGCAGCTTCGGGGATATGGCGCCTACGGCATCACCGAGGATCCCGGATTCGATCCCAAGCTACTCGCGTGGTACGACCTCGGTGGGGTTTTTGCTGTCGCCCACGTTCGCGGCGGCGGAGAATACGGTGAGGATTGGCACTTGGCAGGCAAAGGACTGACCAAGCAGAATACCTGGAAAGACTTCGTCGCCTGCGGGCAATACTTGATTGAGCACGAGTATACCGATTCGGCGCATCTTGGCGGCCTGGGCGGGAGCGCGGGCGGCATCACCATTGGCCGCTCCATCACCGAAAGCCCGGGCCTATTCGCGGCGGTAATCGACGCGGTGCCGATGTCCGACGTGGTGCGGGCTGAGTTCACGCCCAATGGGCCCCCGAACATTCCTGAATTTGGCACCGTCAAGACAGAAGATGGCTTCAAAGGCCTCTATGCCATGAGCGCCTATCACCATGTGAAGGATGGCACGGCTTACCCTGCCGTTATGCTTACCACCGGCTTCAACGATCCCCGCGTAATCTCGTGGGAACCTGGGAAGCTGGCCGCTCGCCTGCAAGCGGCCACGGCGAGCGGCAAGCCGATTTTGCTGCGCGTCGACTACGAAGCCGGCCACGGCTTCGGCTCCACAAAGACACAGCGCCAGCAGGAGCAGGCCGATGAGTGGAGTTTTCTGCTCTGGCAATTCGGCGAGCCGGGGTTCCAACTGAAAAAGCAATAACCATGCATTTATGACTTAATGAAACGACCAATCAATTGGGTTGGCTCGGGCGGGTCATTCATCGCTTGTCACTCCTCCCCCGTCTCGTGCTAAAATGCCCCGCTGGCCCGACCCCGTTAGAAGACTTTACAGGCCACCTCAAGGAGGATTTTCCCATGGCAACAACTTTAGGCGTCATTATCGGCAACCGTGGTTTCTTTCCCGCTATCCTGGCCCGCGATGGGCGTGAAGAAGTTTTGCGCACTCTCGAGCAGCAAGGCTACAAGAGCATCTGCCTGACTCCGCAAGAAACAAAATACGGCTCAGTTGAAACCCTTCAGGACGCGCGTAAGTGCGCGGACCTGTTCAAGCAACATGGTAACGAGATTGACGGTATCCTCGTCAGCCTTCCCAACTTCGGTGACGAGCGCGGTGTGGCCAACACCATCCGCATGTCGGGGCTGGAAGTGCCGGTCCTGATCCATGCCTTCCCCGATGAGCCCAACAAGATGCTGGTGAGCACGCGCCGCGACAGCTTCTGCGGAAAGATGTCGGCCTGCAACAACCTCTGGCAATACGGCATCCGCTATACGCTTACCTCGCTGCACACGGAGGCTCCTTCCTCTCCGGTCTTTGCGGACGACTTGAAGGCCTTTGCCGCCACCTGCCGGATTGTAAAGGGGCTCAAGAACGTCCGGGTGGGCGTGATCGGCGCACGACCTGCGGCCTTCAACACCGTGCGGTTCAGCGAGAAGCTGATGGAGAACCATGGAATCAGCGTCGAAACGCTGGACCTCTCCGAAGTCCTGGGGCGCATTCAGCGTCTGAAGGATGACGACGCGAATGTGCAGGCGAAGATCGCCTCCATTCAAGGCTATGCCCCCACGCAGGGTGTTCCCTCAGCTTCCCTATTGAAAATGGCAAAGTTCGGCCTGGTGGTGGACGAATGGCTCAAGGCTAACGAACTCGTAGGCTCCTCCGTTCAGTGCTGGACGGCCATGGAGGAGTTTTTCGGCGTTGTACCCTGCACGCTGATGAGCATGATGTCCAACAACCTCATGCCCAGCGCTTGCGAGACGGACATGATCGGAATGATTTCGATGTACATCCTGCAGCTTGCCGCCGGCGAGCCCAGCGCCATCGTAGACTGGAACAACAACTACGGCGAAGACCCCGATAAGGCCGTGATCTTCCACTGCTCAAATCTTCCCAAGCACTTTTTCGAGGATTTCAAGATGGATTTCCAGGAGATCATAGCGGGCTCGGTCGGCAAGGAAAACACCTTCGGAACCGTAGTCGGCAAACTGAAGAGCGGCCCGCTCACCTATTGCCGCGTTTCCACCGACGACCTGAAGGGCAAGCTACGCGCCTACGTGGGCGAGGGCGAAATCACTAGCGACCGACCCAAGAGTTTCGGCGGCTACGGTGTGGTCAGGATCCCGCAAATGCAAAAGTTGCTGAAATACATCTGCAACTACGGCTACGAGCATCACGTGGCCGTCAACCGCAGCCATTATGGCCGCGCCGTCGCTGAGGCACTGACAAATTATAAGCGCTGGGATGTCTATCACCACCAGCCCGACGGCTGCTGAGAAGAGCATGGGGTCGGACTGGGGCAAGGCCAAGGTGCATCAGGTGCGCCACGTCGCTTGATTTATCCCCTCAATGGTCATTATAATGTGACCATGGGCATTCGGAGGTGGATATGAAGTCGATGCGGGCGGGAGAGTTCAAAGCGCGCTGCTTGAAAGTTATGGACCAGGTTCGAGCTACCCGGGAGCCCGTGATAATCACGAAGCGAGGGCGGCCGGTGGCCAAGCTGGTTCCAGTGGACAAGCGCGGCGACGATATCTTTGGCTGTCTCAAAGGTGTCGTGGAGATTGTCGGGGACATCGAGTCTCCCCTGGTGGCACCCGAAGACTGGGAGGCCAATCGGTGATCCTTCTCGATACGCACGTCCTAGCTTGGCTGGTGGCAGAGCCGAGCCAGCTCTCGCCTAAGGCAGCTTTCGCGATCCGCCGTGCGCGGGCCAATGAGGGGATCGCCATCGCCGCAATCAGCTTGTGGGAGCTTGCTCTGCTGTTTTCGTGCGGTCGTCTGCGAGCGCCTGGCACAGTCGAAACATCGGTGCGCTGGGTCGTGGAAGACGCCGGCGTGTCCATCAAACCCATTACGTTGGAAGTTGCGGCATTGGCTGCGCAATTCCCCGAAGACTTCCCGCACGATCCCGCCGATCGCCTTATCGCTGCCACGGCGCGAGTTGAGGGAATGACATTGATAAGCCGCGACCAGCGAATTCGCCAGAGCCCCCTTGTCAGGACGCTCTGGTAGCCCCTTGGAATGAAGCACCGCGCATTGCCAGTTACAAACCGCGCGGCTATGATTCCGGCGCGTCATGCAACGTCCGACTTCGCGTGCGCCACAACCCCATTTTTTCGGGAGGAACAGATGCAGCGGAGAATCGTGTTGATAGCAGTTTTCGCGGCGGTGCTCGCAATGTTGACGTCAACGAGTTTTGCCCGAGGACAAACGGCGGCAACCGCAGCGCCGCAGGCACAAACGGGTGCGATTGCCACGACTTCAACTAGCGAGCACTTTGATCCCGCGGCCGCGACCAATGCCTACCTGGCGAAAGTGCCGCCGGATAAGAAGGCCAAGTCAGATGCCTACTTCGAGGGCGGATACTGGCTCATCCTGTGGGATTTCCTGGCTTCCTCCATTGTCTTCTTGTTATTGCTGGTGACAGGCTTGTCGGCGCGCATGCGCGACCTGGCAGAGAGAATCACGCGTTTCAAGCCGATCCATACTTTCCTATACTGGGTCCAGTTCCTGGTGCTCACATCGCTGCTTACATTCCCTCTCGGAGTTTACGAAGGATTCATCCGCGAGCACAAGTACGGCCTGGCAACACAAACCTTCGGCCCTTGGATGGGCGACCAATTAAAGGGATTGGGACTAGGTGTGGTTCTTGGCGGGCTGTTGATGGTGGCGCTTTACGGCATCGTGCGGCGACTGCCGCGTACCTGGTGGATCTGGGGGGCGATTACGAGCCTCGTCTTCCTCACCTTCTTAATCCTGATCTCACCTGTGTTTGTCGCCCCGCTGTTCAATAAGTACACGAAGCTCGGAGACCCAGCTATCCGCGACCCCATTCTCAGCCTGGCGCGCGCCAACGGCATCTCGGCAAAGGACGTTTTCGTTCAGGACGCTTCGCGGCAGACCACGCGCGTGAGCGCGTTCGTCACCGGGTTCCTAAACACGGAGCGCATTGTCCTTAACGATAACCTGCTGAAGCGCTGCTCTGTGGCCGAAATTGAATCGGTGATGGGCCATGAAATGGGTCACTACGTCATGCACCACGTTTACAAGGATTTGATGTTCTTCGGCATCGTCATTGTTCTGGGTTTTGCCTTCCTGCGTAAAGGCTCGGAATGGGCCTTCGGGCGTTGGGGGGACAAGTGGAGAGCCCACGCGGCCGGAGATTTGGCCGCACTGCCGCTTTTCGCCCTCCTCATTTCTTCCTACTTCTTCGTGCTTACCCCAATCCTCAACACCTACTCCCGAGTCGAGGAATACGAAGCGGACATCTTCGGGCTGAATGCGGCTCGCCAGCCGGATGCCGAAGCCGAGGTTGATCTGAAGCTCGCTGATTACCGCAAGCTCGATCCCGGCCCTATTGAGGAGTTCCTCTTCTACGATCACCCGAGCGGCCGGACACGCATCTACGCTGCTATGCGCTGGAAAGCAGAGCACCTGCACGAACTCGAGAACCCTGTCCCGCAACCCAAGCCATAAGGACGCGGGTCTCTTCATTTCTCATCGACTGACCCGCAGCACCACAGCATGCTGTGGCTGCTCCTTCGACCGGCCGCATTAGTGAGCGAAGTAATTACCTTGAATTGCAACACTCCGTGTGCTATCTTTCTGATTTGATAGAGAGATAGGTCGCCGGGGAGGGGGTGGCAGTGTGCGGTGCAACCGACCTGAGCATCTAGGTTGGTTCGCTCGGACCAAGCGTATTCTCGGCCCCGGTGGTTTTATGTAAATGGAAGTTCGATTTCCGGAACATGGACGCCTTCCTGCCTGGAAGATTGCTTTCTTCCAATACGCCGTGGCTCTGACCTTCCTCGGGTTGCTGGTGGGATACTGGCGGATACAAATCGGCCAGCATCGTTTTTACCTCGAACAAGCTGAACGCAATCGGGTTCGCAACCTGCCGGTCATCGCTCCACGCGGGAGGATTCTGGACCGCGAAGGGCGCGTGCTGGCGGACAATTTCCCGGCATTCAGTGTGCAACTGATGCGCGAAAGCGCGTCCATCCTGCCGCCCGAGCGCCTGGAAGGAATAGCGCGTGGATTGGGTCTTGACCCTGTCGAGATGCAACGGCTGATGGAGCATGCGGTCCGGCTGCCGCGGTTTCAACCCATCGTTCTGAAGCAGTCAGCGACTCTCGATGATATCGCCTTCGTGGAATCTCACCGGCTTGAGTATCCCGAATTGGTCCTCATCCAGGTTCAGCAGCGCCTTTACCCCAAGCGCGAAGTAGCCGCAGCAACCCTGGGTTACGTGGGCGAGGTGTCGGAGGATATGATCGCCAAGCCCGGCTCACCTTATCGGCCCGGTGACGTGGTGGGCAAGTTCGGAATCGAGCGTCAGTACGACCAAGTCCTGTCCGGACGTGACGGCATGAGGCGGGTGATTGTGAATAGCCGCGGTGAGGAAGTGGGTTCGCTCACCACCATCAACGCCCTGCCGGGAAACGATCTGAGACTGACGATTGACCTGGATCTACAGATGGCGGCAGAAGCCTCTTTGGGCGACCAGCCCGGCGCCGTCGTGGCTCTTGACCCCCGGACCGGCGAGGTGCTGGCAATGGTCAGCCACCCTTCGTTTGACCCCAACGATTTCGCCAAGCGCATCGACCTCGGGGAATGGGAAAAACTCACCGACGATCCGATGAAACCCATGATGAACAAAGCCATACAGGCCCAACTGGCGCCGGGCTCGGTCTTCAAAGTCGTTACTGCTACCGCCGCCTTGGAAACAGGGACCATCCAACCAGACTTCACCTTGAATTGCGCGGGCGCGGTTAATATCTACGGCCACACCTACCACGACTGGGTCTGGGAGAAGCACAGGGGACATGGAAGCGTTGACCTGCACCGCGCTATTATTGTCTCTTGCGATGTGTACTTTTACACGCTGGGAAAGCTCCTGGGAATCGAGAAAATCGACTATTTTGCCAAGCAACTGGGGTTAGGCGCACGAACCGGAATCGATTTGCCTGCGGAGGCGACAGGACTGATCCCCTCGCCCGAATGGGTACAAAAGGCTTTTAAGCGAAAATGGTGGGCGGGCGAGACTATTTCCGTAGCCATCGGACAAGGAGCGGTGGCGGTTACGCCTTTGCAGCTAGCTCATACAATGGGCGCAATCGCCTGGGGCGGAACCTTCTCCCGCCCCCATCTGGCTTTCAGGAACCAATTGCTGGCCCTGGGAGTGGATCTCCCCGACGATCGCGAGCAGAGCTTTCCTCTGAGCGAGAGTACGCTGGAGGCGTTAACGCGCGGCATGTGGGGTGTTGTCAACGAAGGCGAAGGGACGGGCGCCAGCGCTCGCTGCCCGGGAATAGATATCGCCGGCAAGACCGGGACCGCCCAGGTCGTCAGTGTTGACTTGCAGAAATCGGAGGGGAACGCAAGTTTCAAGAACAACGCATGGTTTGTGGGCTTTGCTCCCAGCACTAAACCTGAGATCGTCGTGGCCGCGCTTGTCATGCAAGGCGAACACTCGACCGTGGCAGCCCCCCTGGCGCGCGAGGTGATTAAAGCCTATTTCGACAAGAAAACAGCGCAGAAGCCTCCGCTGGTACAAACCCAGAACCAAGTGCGAATGCTGAGCAAAGCCATCGCGGTGCAATCCACAAGGCCAGCCACACTCGCGGGATTTCGCTAGGTGGAGTTCGCAAGAGGATGAGCATGCGGTTTCGGTTTCGCGATATAGATTGGCTGCTTCTTGGACTGGCTATTGCTATTGCCGGGATTGGAGTTGTTGAAATTTACAGCACCACGGTGCATTCCGCCCTCGAAGGCCAGCACAAAAAACAGATTTATTGGTTGATCCTAAGCGTCGTTCTGGCGCTAGTGATCAGCCACATCGACTACCACTTCCTTCTCGAGCAAACTCCGTGGCTGTACCTCTTGTCAGTGCTCGTCTTGGGAGAGATGTTAGTTGCTGGCCATGCCGTTGCCAGGGCCAAGAGGTGGATACATCTTGGTGGATTTACTTTCCAAGTGTCAGAGTTAGTCAAATTAGTTATAATACTGTCGGTGGCGGCCTACTTTGCCGAAAGGCGAAGCACCTCCGCTACCTGGGGCGACTTGGTCAAGCTAGGCTTGTTGGCTGGAGTGCCGGCAATCCTGGTAGCCTTAGAACCTGACCTCGGTACGGCTTTGACATTCTTAGCGATTGTCACGGCGGGCATTCTGCTCGCTGGCATTCGGTGGCAGCAGGTTGCCGTGCTTTTATTGTTGGGGGCGCTGATCTTGCCGGTGGGATGGCACTTCCTACGGCCTTATCAGCGCGACAGGTTAATGACCTACATTCATCCGTCACAGGACACGCAAGGCACCAGCTACCAGGTAACCCAAACAAAGATTGCTATCGGCTCGGGCGGCCTTTGGGGAAAAGGCATCGGAAACGGCACCCAAAGCCGTCTGGGCTTCATACCTGTCTCCCATGCGGATTCCATTTTTGCGGCCCATGCGGAGGAACAGGGATTCGTCGGTACGCTGTTTGTTTTGCTACTTTATTTCGCGTTGCTGCTCCGCCTGCTGGATGGGGCGCAAATGGCGCCAGATCGTGCCGGAGCGTTTCTGTTGGTTGGGCTTGCGTCGGTGTTGTTCTTCCAGGTTGCCATCAACACGGGGATGATGATCGGGCTCTTCCCGGTGACGGGCATTCCACTGCCGCTCATGAGCCAGGGAGGATCTTCCCTACTCTTCACCTTTCTGGGCCTGGGCGTGGCTATGAATGTCCGGACAAGGCGATTCGTCAATTAGGTGGACCCCCGGTTCAAGGGTAACTGGGAAAGCTATCCGGCGTGCGGCTTAGGCAAGTTGATGGCGTGTTGTAGTGCTGACCCCGCCCTGCGGGGTCGGCGCTACCATGTTTTTCATCAACGGCTTAGGAGTTTGAACCTTGGAACTGGCAGCGTTAGCGCCAGTTGATCTGCGGACAGGGTGGGTCCGCAATGCTCCGCGCTTGTAGGCGCGACATCAGAGCCACCTGAGATCGATGTAGCCCGGTCTCGCTTGCGATGAGCTTCATAGCTCGATGAAGCGACCGGGCCAGGGAAGCTGAGGGTTGATCCCCGCCCCTGCGGGTGGATCCCCCGGCAAACCCTGAAAAGGAGTTTCCATGTCAAAGGAGATGTTCATCTCTTCGTCTCCTCACGAGACGAAGTTGGCCGTCGTGGAAGACGACCAGTTGGTGGAAGTGTATTATGAGCGCGACACGGACGTGGGGTTAGTGGGCGGGATCTATAAGGGCCGCGTCAGCCGGGTGCTTCCCGGGATGCAATCTGCTTTCGTAGACATTGGGCTGGATCGAGACGCCTTCCTCTACGTTTCGGATTTCTTTTTCGAGGACCAGGAAGATTACGACAAGATCCTCGAGGAGGCGGAAGCTTGCGCGGTGGGCTTTACAGCAGAACAGGCGCAGGCAGCGGTGGGGGCTACTCCACCTGCCGAGGCGGCGAACAAAGAAGCAACGCCTCGGATGGTTGCTCCTGTTCCGGCAATCTCACAAATACCCAGCGGGGCCGCGCCAGCCCAAGCGCCACTCGAAAGCCTACCTGTCGAGATAATCACGCCTGAAACCACCGTCACCCCCGCAGCAGGGGCAACCCCTGCCGCTTCCATTTCACCTGGGCCCACGGGAGAGGCGCATGAACAGAGTCATTTCGAGCCGCGCGGTCGCCGCTGGCGGCATCGGGGGCGAAGGTTTGGCGAGCATCGCCAGGGAGAGCACAAGTTCATCCCACGGCAGGAGAGTTCTGCTCCGCCCGCGTTCGAGATCTTGCCTGGAGAATCCCTGGCGAAGTATAGCCATGCGGTCCCAGAGTCGCCAGGGCTTGCATTTGAGGAGGGCATCCCCGCCGAGCAAGAGGCAGTGGAGGCCGAGGCCCTGGAACAAGCCGAAGGCGGTGGTGCCGCAGAGATTGGTCCGGCAGAATCTGAAGGTCTGGACCCGTCGTCGGCGGAGGCTTCTTCCTCCGCAACTGACCAGCCCGGAATCGCATTTTGCCCTGAATCGGCGGTCGGGGAGGAACTGTATCCCACCCCCGCGACGGCACGTGAGAGACTTGGCCCAAGCGCGGAAGCGGAGACTGTCGAGGAGAGCGCTCGGGTGATACCTCCCGCGCCTTCTGCAGCCTCGGAGGGCGAGCCTGTCATGGGTCCCACGGAACGAGCGAGACCTTCAGCAACCCCAGGGGCAGAAGTTTACACTGCGACTGAAGGGCCGGGAGCAGAACCCGGTCCGGTCGGTCTGGAAACAGGACATGCCTTTGCCGAGCCACGAATGGTCGAGGCAGAGGCAGCCCCACAGACTCCCGAGACGCCTTGCGTCGAACCGGCGGGCGAGTTCGCGACCGCCGCGTCTGATGTCGAGGCTCCCTACGAAACCGCCAGCCCGTCGGACGAGCGGATGGCAGGAGGGGCCGCAGAACTCGCTTCTGTCGACGAGAGCACGGAGGAAGCCCTCGCCGAACCTAGCCAGGAAACAGATCAACCCTCCGAGACGAGTCCTGAGCCTGCCTCACCCGCGGTAGACGAGGAAACGCGGGCTCCGCAGGAGCCTGCGCCCGTTCAGGCAGGAACAGCCGAGACTCCTGGCGCGCCCAGTGAGGGAACGTACACGTTGCGGGAGCCTCACCAACGCCCGCGCTTCGCGCCCCGGCGTGGTCGGAGAGGGCGCCGAGGAACGGGCTATCAGAGCCGGAGCGAGCCCCGGCGGGAATCACGGCCTGGCAACAATCAGCCGGTCCAGATCTCGAAGCTGCTCAAAGAGGGTCAGGAAATTCTCGTGCAGATCTCCAAAGAGCCGCTGGGCACGAAGGGTGCGCGCATTACTTCTCACATCGCGCTGCCCGGCCGCTACCTGGTCTACATGCCCACCGTCGACCACATCGGCGTGTCGCGGAAGATCTTATCTGAAGAGGAGCGCCTGCGTTTGAGGAACATCGTCCTCGAACACAAAGGCTCCTTGACCGGCGGGTTCATCGTGCGAACAGCCGGCCAAGGCCGTGACGAGGAAGAGTTGAAAGCGGACCTGAAATTCCTCTCCACGCTCTGGAATGAAATACGGAGCAAAACGGAACGCGTAAAAGCTCCTGCGCTGATCCACCGCGACCTCGATCTGGTGCAGCGGGTCCTGCGCGATACGCTTACCCCGGATTTCAAATGCGTGCGTGTGGACCATGAAACCCAATACGAGCGTGTCTTGGATTTTGTGAATCGCAGTCAGCCCTCCTTGGTCGACAAGGTCAAACTTTACACCCGGGAGACGCCGCTGTTCGAGGAGTCTGGCATCCAGGCGGAAATCGAAAAGGCGCTCAAGCCCAAAGTGTGGCTCAAGTCCGGAGGCTATATCGTCATCAACCAGACCGAGGCCTTGGTGGCCATTGACGTTAACACGGGGAAATACGTGGGCAAAACCAACCGCCTGGAAGACACCATCCTGAAGACCAACTTCGATGCCGTGAACGAGATCGTCCGCCAGATTCGCTTGCGGGACCTGGGCGGCATCATCGTCGTCGACTTCATTGACATGGACGAGCGCAAGAACCGCGCCAAAGTGACCCAGGCATTGGAGGAGGCCCTGCGTAGCGACCGGGCGCCCACCAAGGTCATCGCCTTCCACGATTTTGGTCTGGTGGCCATCACCAGGAAGCGAGTCAAGCAATCCCTGGAACGGACGCTGTGCGAGCGTTGCAGCTACTGCTCCGGCTCAGGGTGGGTCAAGTCTACCACCACGGTTTGTTATGAGATTCTGGCTGAAGCTCGGAAGATGGCCAGCCAGATCGAAGGTAAGGTAATGACCCTCCGGGTGAACCCCGAAGTGGCCAAGGCTCTCAAGTCTCGCGAAGGGGTGTTGGTTTCCGAGCTCGAATCACTCACCCACAAAGACGTTATCATCAAGAGCGATCCGGTCGTGAATCAGGAAAGGTTCGAGATTTTCTGAAACCAGGGTTATGTGGTAGGCGGTAGTTTGGATGCTACGAGAACCTTGTGCGTTTCCAAAGTACCCTGCCGCAGGCGACGAGAAAGCCCAGCATGGCCAGGGCGAGCAGTACCGTCCAAGAAAGGTTTATCGCCATAGGGGGGCGTCGCGCTCCTCGCGCCAGCCAGAGGAAGACCCCCACGGCCGCGACGACGATCGGAACATCCCACCAATGGCGGGCTACTCCCTGCTTTGCGACGGTGTCCTCCCCCGGCGCGGCTGCCTCCGGTGGTTGGGGATCGAGTTGGTAGCGCTCCCATTCGCGCCACTGACTTGCCCGCCACGATTCCTGTTCGGAGGCCGGCGCCTCGGCCAGGCTGATTGCCACGGCGCCCGCGATCATCATGATCGAGCCAGCAACAATCAGTCCTTGGGTGGTCCTGCCCTTCCCGCTGAGTTCCCCGAAAACCAGGGCGCCCCACGCCAGGCCCCAGAGCTGGTTCGTGTTCGACAAAGGGATGCCACGCCCAATGCCAATATATTTTGCCGCGTATTGCTGAAACAGGTCTCCCAATACCCAGCAGAATCCGCCCAGGAAGAGCCAAAAAAGCGCCGGACGCGCGCGGGCGAGTTCCTGCACGAGTGGCGCAAGGCCACCGTGAAAAACCAGTGCCAGAGCCGACATGGTGAAGAGCTCTCCTACCGTAAAAACCGTCACGAAGGAGAGCGGGTTCATGCCGCTGATGTAGGCCTTGCGATAGGGGATGTACATAGTCCCCCAGAGCAGTCCCGCGCCCAGCGCCGCCAGGATGCCAGCCGCCGCGCGATGCGGCGCCCCAATGCTATGTTGCCCGGTGGCATAGGCCATGAGGCAAGCTCCGAGTACGATTGCGAATGCGCCGCCCAGGACCTTCATCGACTGGCGGGCACCCGCGCCGCGCAGCTCGTTGAACAAAAACCATCCCCAGAACAAACCCACCAGGCTGTTGATGTTCCATAACGGGAAAGCCACGGAGAGCCCCACGTCCCGTATGGCGAAAACCGTCAGGGTATTTGCAACCGCCCACAGGGCCCCTGCAAGGATCGCCCAAATCACCAGATGAGCTCTTGCCCGGAGGTCATGGAATACGTAACCCGTGCCTTTCAGGACGGTGGGAAGCGTCCAACGGGCAACGAACACACCCGCGACCATGGTGAGCGAAATCACATACGGTGATAAGCCCACGGTCACTAGCTTCGTCGGAGCTTCCGCTCCCCCAAGCCAAGCGCCGGCAGCGAGACCGGAAAACACCCCAACCACGTGCAGCGAACGAGCTCTGGTTTGAGGTGGAGTTCCGGCTCTTGTGGACAGGTGGGTATCCTCTCAATGAAGGTAAACAAGAAGCAGAGTACCAAGAATCAGGACAACCGCCGGCACCCAGAAATGACTGTCGGTGATGATCGCTTTAAATTGCCCTGACCTCAATGCTCTTTGCCTCTCATTCGAACAGGGTCGCGTCAAAGTCAACGAACTCTTCGAGTGCTTAACGCGGCTTCGCCGCCTGCTGTGCGGAAAGCCTCTGGCTTTCCGGCCATACCCGCCCCCTTCCTTCCCCTCGCCTCGGCTGGAAGGCTCGGCCTTCCAGCCGAGGCGAGGGGTCAGTCAGGGCACAAGTCCCACGGAAAGGCAAAGCCTTTCCGCACAGCGGGCGGCGGAGCCGCAGGTCAGTGCATCCTGGCTCGAGGAAAACCCGGTTGGCACGCCCAGCACATCAAGTTTGACGGAGCCGTGTCATCCCCAACAGGGTGCTGTGTCCGCTTGCCTCAAAAGCATAAGATTGTACACTAATTGAGCTTGAGACTCCCGGTTCCGTAAAGGAGTTCGCCATGGCCAACAAGCATTACCATATCGCCCTTATTCCCGGTGACGGGATCGGTAAGGAAGTGATTCCTGCCGCCGTTAAAGTCCTGCAAACGGCGGCAAGGATTTTGGACGAGTGCTTCAGCCTGTCCTTCGAAGCATTCGAGTGGGGATGCGAGTACTATCTCCGCACCGGCCGCATGATGTCGGAGGACGGGCTTGAACAGCTTCGCTCGTTCGACGCCATTCTTCTCGGTGCCATTGGACATCCGACGGTCCCGGATCACGTATCGCTCCGCCAACTCTTGCTGCGCATTCGCTTCGGGTTTGACCTGTACGTCAATTTGCGCCCCATTGAAATTCTCCCCGGCCTCGAGCCGCCGCTGCGTGGGAAGGGGGCCGACGACATTCGGATGCTCTTCATTCGTGAAAACACGGAGGGAGAATACTGTGGCGTCGGCGGCAGGTTCAAGCGCGGCACTCCCGATGAAGTTGCGGTCCAGCAGTCCATTTTCACGCGCAAGGGCGTGGAGCGCGTGATTCGCTATGCCTTCCAGCAGGCACGCAATCGGCCTCGCAAGCGCCTGGCAAGCGCCACCAAGTCGAATGCCATGGCCTACACGATGGTCTTGTGGGATGAAGTGCTCTACGAGGTCGCCAGGGATTATCCCGACGTCCAGGTGGCAAACTACCATGTGGATGCGCTCGCCGCCCGTATGATTAATCACCCGGAAAGCCTGGACGTGGTGGTGGGCTCGAACCTGTTTGCAGATATCCTCACCGACCTTGGCGCGGCTCTGCAAGGAAGCCTCGGCCTTGCGGCGAGTGCCAACCTGAACCCAGCTCAGCGGATCGGTCCTCCCATGTTCGAGCCCGTGCACGGCAGCGCCCCGGACATCGCTGGGCGTGGCATCGCGAACCCCATCGCCGCCATTTGGACCGCGGCGTTGATGATGGAGCATCTTGGAGAACCAGCAGCAGGCACGCGCATTCTTGAGGCTCTCAAGAAAGTGACTGGGGAGCGACGTGTCCGCACTCCTGACCTGGGCGGCAGCAGTACGACGGAAGAATTTGCAGCGGCAGTGATCAACAGGATAGTTCAATAGTGGAACCCTTCACTCTGAGCGTCGAGTCCCTCCTAAGTAACCCCTCACCCGGCCCGCTCCGGCTGGTGAAAGCGCCGGCAGCGGGCCACCCTCTCCCCGGGGAGAGGGCGGTTTTCGTAACTTCAACGCGGCCCACAAATGATAGCCCTCTCCCTGGGGAGAGGGTGCCCGACGGAGGAGGGCGGGTGAGGGGTTCTTCCATTCAACGGGACCAGCCATCTCGTTCAACACACGAATTCGGGATAATGTGAGTTCCAGGCCGTGCGCCATCTCCGGGTTGCTAAAGCGGCTTCAGGCGGGAGGAGCCTGAAACCCCGGCAAGCGGGGATCTCGTTACATCGTGCTGGGGTTTTCCTGAGCGGCGCTTCCAGCGCGGAAGGGAGCGCCGCTAGAGAGTTGAGAAAGCCAGGGCCTGATCGAGGTCCTGGATCAGATCCTCCACTGCTTCTATGCCTACCGAGAGCCGCACCAACCCTTCAGTAATGCCGATGGCCAACCGCTGCTCGCGTGGAACCGCGCGGTGGCTCGTGGACGCGGAATGAACAATTAACGAGTGGGTGTGGCCGAGACTTGCGGCACGGGCAAAAATCTTCACCCCATCCATGACTTTCTTTCCGCCCTCATATCCTCCTTTCACTTCAAAACTCATCATGGCCCCGAAAGCCTTCATCTGCTTCTTGGCCACATCGTGACCGGGATGGCTGGGCAAGCCCGGGAAGTTTACCCGCTCAACCCGGGGATGGTTAGCGAGAAACTCTGCAATCTTCTGGGCATTGGAGCATTGAGCAGGCACGCGGAGGTGGAGTGTGCGGATGCCTCGCAGAATCAGCCAGGCATTGAATGGACTGAGGCATCCGCCGAAGTCGCGAATGATTTCTTGATTGAGATGGCGAATGTAACCTTTGGGGCCGATCACCGCCCCGCCCATGGCGTCGCCGTGACCGCACAGGTACTTGGTGGCGGAGTGAAGGACGACCGTCACACCCATCTTCAGAGGCTGCTGGAGAGCCGGTGAAGCAAAGGTGTTGTCCATCATGGAGGGAATGCCGCGCGCGCGGGCGAGTTGAGCGAGAGCCGCGATATCGAGGATCTCGAGGATGGGATTGCTGGGAGTTTCGAAGTAGATCAACTTGCTGTTGGGCCGAATAGCCTTCTCGAACTCTTCGACACGCGTGGACTGAACAAATGTCGTGGAAACGCCCAGGTTGGGGAGTTTCTTGTTGAGGAAGTCGTACGCCGCCCCGTAGAGCGATCGTGCCGCAACCACGTGGTCGCCCACTCGGACGTATCCCAGGATGGCCGAGGAGATGGCGGCCATCCCCGAGGAAAAAGCCTGGGCGGCTTCGCCGCACTCCAGCGCGGCCAGTTTTTCTTCCAGCGCGTGCACGGTGGGATTACCGTAACGCGTGTACATGTAACCGGGCTTCTCTCCACCGTATACGGCGGCCATCTCATCCGCATCGGCGGATACAAAAGTCGTGGATTGATATATGGGCGTGTCGAGCGCTCCGGTCACACGGCACGGGGATTCCCCGGCGTGGACCGCCAAGGTTTCAAACCTATAACCTTCTTTCATTAGGCACCTCGCAATAGCATTGAGTGATTGATTCATTGAGCCATTGAATCATTGAAAAACGTGTGCGAGGGGTGGGGCAATCTTGGATTTTGAATTTGGAATTGCTCTCTGCCTTCCCGCCCCTGCCAACTGTTCTTCCCCAGCCCCTAGCCCCCAACACCCAGCCCCTGGAATGGCTTTCCTCCAGCTCCCCATTAGGGTAGCCTTCACACCCCACAATGGGAAGAGCCAATTGTGCGGAATTTCAAAAAGTCCATTTCGGGTAATTGTGCTTGAATTGACGTGGGGGCCTTGACAGGTAACATATCCAGCTCGAGCCGGCGCATCGCTAACGAGTCTTCAGCAGATTCACGGTGGTGTCCCAATTCGAATGTGGGGGCCGCCTCCTCTCCCGCAAGGCGGGTCCGGCCCTACTACCAGATTCTCGAAGCGCTGGACAGCGTTTCGGGAAATGTTCTAGACTTTTCTCTTGCGGGTGAAGCATACGTTGCCAGGGGGTGAGGCATGGCCTATTGTCCCGAATGCCGTACCGCAATTGACATCGAAGATGATGTCGAAGAAGGGCAGACGATGGACTGCCCCGAGTGCGGAGCTGAACTGCAAGTTGTGAACACAAATCCCGTGGAGCTGGAATTGGTAGCGGGCGAGGAAGAAGAAGAGGAGGGCTGGTAATTTGAGCACTCGTCTCCCATCGATTTTTGCCCTCCCGTTGTTGCGAGCTCGCTCGAGCCGCTTCTCGACGCGGAGGATCAGTTGGGGCGTTCGCGTCCTGTGCGGCGTGCTTGCTGTTGCCTGGCTGCTCCACGCTCCGGGTCTGACGGCGAAGCAAAAGGCCCCGACCACTAAGACGGTGAGTGGCGCGGTGACGGACAAGGCCGAGAACGGAATTAACGGCGCCACCGTGACGCTCAAGAACCTCCAGACGGGAAGAACTGTGGCCATATACACGAGGGCCAATGGGCAATATCAGTTCTCCGACCTCGATCCGCATCAGGATTACGAGATTCAGGCCAGCTTCAAAGGTGTGTCTTCGGAAACCAGACAGGTCAATTCCGTGGATACTCGCAGGAAGCTGGTCATAAACCTGACCATCCCCCCGCCAGGCTCTTAGGCTCCTCTCAAATCGCATCCCTCGTGGGCGTCGAGCGCGGTGAAGATGTCACGGGCACAATCACAGGTAGCGCGCGTGGGACAATCTCAATCGTCGCGGGGAGTTCCTGCATGAACTCTCCGTCCCCGAAAAGCTCCAGACGGGAGGTAGTGCTCAAGGAGACCTTGTGGGCTTGAAAGTAGATGATGCGAGGATGTCTTAGGTGTTCCCCGCGGTAAGCGCGAGGGATCCAGTGCAAGAGTTCCAATTTCCCCATGTAAGGGACGACGCAGACGTCCAATAAGCCATCATCGAGTTTTGCTCGCGGCGTAAGATGAATTCCCCCTCCGTAGGAAACGTTGTTTCCCACCACGGCAAAGACCACATCTCCCGAGAACTCCTGAACGTCTGAGACGATCTTGAGCGGCTCCGGACGATACGACTTGAGGCAGCGGAGAATTGACCAGGCATACGCCCACGGGCCGCGCAGGCGGCGGACGCGCTCGTTGGCATACCGGGTTACAACCGAATCAAAACCTGCTCCGGCAATACAGCCGTAAACCGTGTTTCCCGCCCGCCCCAGGTCGATCCGGCGAGTGTTGCCGGCGCGCAGCACCTCCGCAGCCGCGCGCGCTTGGGTAGGAATTCCCAAGCCCTTCGCGAAATCGTTCCCGCTCCCAGCGGGAATAATCCCCAACGGGATTTCACTCCCCACGATCCCGTTCAGGACGTAGTGGTGCGTGCCGTCACCACCGAGCGAAACGATGGCGTCAGGTTTTTCAGCCGCTGCCCGGCGCGCTAGTGCCAGCAGGTGCTGCGCATCGCGGCTCTCTTGCGCGTCGATCTCGACGCCTTCGCGCCGCATGACCGCGAGCGCCTCGCGCAACATGATGCGTGCTTTGCCTCGGCCCGCGTTAGGATTGAGAAGAATAATAATCCGCATGGGTGGGAACAGAAAGGATGCAAAAGACTGAAGGCAATGTCAAGCGCCCCAGATGAAAGTGGAAAGATCAGCGGCTGAAAACGGTCCTTGTGTCTCTAACCTCCGAACACCACCTTCACAGGCGGTCGCGTGCCGATCCGGAAGATCACCACGGGGTATTGATGGGGGTCGAAATCCCAGGTCGGGTCGGTGAGTCGTTTCCAGTCGGGTTGCTTTGAGTCGCCGGCCGCCATGTAGACGGCGCCTTCCTTGATCTTTCGCTGGGCTTCGGAGTTTGAAGGGAACAGGCCCATATCCACCAGCAAACGAAATAGTTTTCGCTTGCTTCCAAGCGGAAATGGGAACTGCTCGACCACAGACGGCAGGCCCTTGTCCCTGAATTGGGCTTCGAAGTCTCGCTGAGCTTGGGCTGCCGCTTCGGCGTCGTGGAAATCCGTGATGATGTGGCGAGCCAGAGATTTCTTGACCTCAAGCGGATGGAGGTTGCCCGAAGCAACTGCCGTTTTAAGCTCCTCGATCTGCGCCGGTGTCATATCCGTTAGGAGCAGGTAATACCGCCACATCAAGTCATCGGAAATTGACATCAGCTTGCCGAACATTTCGGCGGGCGCCTCGTTGATGCCGACGTAATTGCCCAGTGACTTCGACATTTTCTGGACGCCGTCGAGTCCCTCGAGAATCGGCATGGTCATGATGACCTGCGATTCCTGTCCGTACTCTTGCTGGAGCGCACGCCCCACCAGCAGATTGAATTTCTGATCGGTCCCGCCCAACTCTACATCCGCTTCGAGGGCAACGGAGTCGTAGGCTTGAGCCAGGGGATAGAGAAGCTCGTGGATGGCGATGGGGCGCTGCTCCTTGAGGCGTTTTGAGAAGTCATCGCGCTCCAGCATTCGCGCCACCGTGTACTTGGAGCAGAGCGTGATCCAGTCCCGCCCCGTGAGCTTGCCGAGCCAGCGGTTGTTGAAATCCACCACGGTCTTTTCCGCATGGAGAATCTTGAAGACCTGTTTCTTGTAGGTCTCGGCGTTGGCAGCCACCTGCTCGGGCGTTATCGGCTTGCGCGTAACGTTCTGCCCGGACGGGTCGCCAATCAAGCCGGTGAAGTCGCCGATGAGAAAGATGACCGTGTGACCGAGATCCTGGAAGTGTTTCATCTTGCGGATCACGACCGTGTGGCCGAGATGAATGTCCGGAGCCGTGGGGTCAAAACCCACTTTGACGCGGAGCGGCTTCCCAGTCTGGGCCGAGCGCTCGAGCTTGGCTCTAAGTTCTTCCACGCGGATAGTCTCCTCCGCGCCCTTAGTAAGGTAAGCAAGTTGTTCGTCTATGTTCACGGTGCCTGTAGGATTCCTCTTGAGAGTGAAAGTCCAAAAAGGAATGATACCCGGTACTGACATCACTCCGCCACAGAGAACTCCAGCTTATTTTCCGACCGGTCGATGCGGACCAGGCACACGCGGATTCGCTCCCCGAGGCGAAAGGCGCGCATCGAGTGCTGGCCGATGATGGCGCGCAGGCGTTCGCGATAGACGTAAGAATCGTCGTCGAGGCTGGAGAGCGGGACGAAGCCCTCCACGAAGAGGTCCGTCAGTTCCACGAAAAACCCTTGCTTGATCAGGCCGATGATGAGCGCCTCAAACTCGTCGCCGACGTGCTGCGCCATGAAGGAGACCTTCTTCCATTCCATCAGCTCGCGCTCGGCATCGGCGGCGCGGCGCTCCGATTCGGAAGTTTCAAGCCCCAGGGCGTGCAATTCCTGCGGATGGACGAACGCCGCACCAGAGAGAGGCGGGCTTTGCCCGCCCGCCTTGGGCCTTTCGGGATTGGGGCTCGCGGGAGGGCGGAGTCCTTCCCTACCAAGCACGATGCGGACGCTGCCTCCCTCCTGCGTGAGCGCGGCCTTCAAAATCCGGTGCACGATCAAATCCGGATAGCGGCGGATGGGCGAAGTGAAATGAGTGTAGGTTGAAGCAGCCAGGGCGAAGTGGCCGACGTTTTCCTCCGAGTAGCGGGCCTGCTTGAGCGAGCGCAGCATCAGGTAGGAAAGAATCCGTTCCTCGGGTTTGCCTTCCAGGCGCTTGGTGAGCCGCTGGTAATTGAAAGGGCTGATCTTGAGCTCGCCCTCGATCGCTTCGTGAAAGCGCGGGTAGCGGTCGCGCTCGTCGCGAAGCCGCAATCGAGTGCGCCGCGCGGCGGGCAACTCGATGCCCAGCGAGTAGCCGAACGTGGCGGCGATCTCCTCGAACTCAATCACTTTTTTCGCGTCGGGCTTCTCGTGGATGCGGTAAAGCGAGGGAATGCCTTTGCCCTCGAGGTATGACGCCACGGCCTCGTTCGCCGCCAGCATGAACTCCTCGATGATGCGGTGGGCGAAGTTGCGCTCCGAGCGCGTAATGCCGGTCATGCGGCCATGCTCGTCAAACTCGATTTCGGGTTCGGGGAGGTCGAAGTCAATCGAGCCGCGGTCCTCGCGGCGGCGAGCGAGGAGGCGCGCCAGCTCCCCCATCCGCTCAAAATTCGGTAGCAGGGCAGCGTAGCGCTGGCAGGCGGCGGGCTCGCCGGCGAGGATGTCGCGCACGGCGGTGTAGGTCATCCGCTCGGCGCTGCGGATGATTCCGGGCAGGAGTTCGCATCCCACCAGGCGTCCCTCGGGATCAATTTCCAGCAGCGCGGACATCACCAGCCGGTCCACGTGGGGGTTCAGACTGCAGATGCCGCTCGAAAGCTCCAGAGGCAGCATGGGCACGGCGCGGTCGGGGAAATAGACGCTGGTGCCCCGCAAGCGCGCTTCACGGTCGAGCGCCGAGCCGGGCCGGACGTAGTGGGCCACGTCGGCGATGTGAACATGAAGCAGGTAATTGCCCCAGGCCAGTCGCTCCACGTACACGGCGTCGTCAAAATCCTTGGCCGTCTCGCCGTCAATGGTGACGATGGGCAGGCCGCGAAAGTCGCGGCGGTCCCGCAGGGCGGGATCGCGCTCGGGGATGTCCTTTGGCGCGGCGCTCGCCTCCGCCAGCACCTCGGCTGGAAAACGATGCGGCAGGTGGAACTTGCGGATCATGATTTCCACGTCCACGCCGAACTCCTCACGGCGGCCCAGGACCTCGAGCACGCGCCCGCGCGCCGGGGCGGCGGGACGAGGGTAGTCGGTAATTTCGACGTCCACAATCAGCTCGTCGAGGTCGCGGGCACTCTGCCGGTCCCGCAGGCGCGGGACCGGCGCTACGGCAGAGCGTCCCTCGGATTCCCCGCCGAATTGGCGGTGGCGGCTGAGCGTCCCGGCTTGTAGGGGCGGATCGCGAACCGCCCCTACCTCAGGGAATTCCTGGCCATGCGGAATGACAATCTCGAAGGGAATTCGCTGGTCGAACGGCATCACGTAGTTGTATTGCGGCCCGCAGTGGAATTGGCCCACCACGGTCTTCTGCGCGCGCTCGGTGACTTGAATGACGCGGCCTTCCATCCGGGGTTCGCCTCTAAAGCTCTTGGTAGACCGCTGCACATGCACTTCCACGCGGTCGCCGTGCAAGGCTGAACCCATGCCATCCGGTGGAATGAAGATGTCGAGGTCGGTGCCCGCCAGCGGAACGTCCGGCACGACGAAGCCGTAGCCGGCGCGGTGTCCGATCAAGCGGCCACTCACCACATTGGGGGATTTCGAGGGGCGCGCAGGGGGAATGCTGCGTCCGGGAGCTTCTGACGCGGCGTGGCGGCCCTTGTGCACCAACGCATAGTGATTTTTCTTCAGGTAGACAAGTTTCCTGCCGCGGGCGAGATCTTTCAGAACGCTTTTCAACTCGCGCGCCTGGCTCGAGCGCAACCCCAACTCAAGCACCAGCTCGCGCAGACGGTAAGTTCGCTGCGGGTCATGCTCGAAGAGTTTGAGGATTTCCTGTGGCGAGGGAAATTCGCGCATCGAGTCTCCTCACCTAGTTTACCACCCCATGCGGTGCTTGCCCGAGAGCGCTCTCAACATCCCATTGTCCTAACTAAGTCGTTTTTCTCTTCAATAACATTCCCGGTTTGCGGGGCTAAGCACATTCGTTTTCGATAACATTCAAGCTTCGTGGCCCGGGTTTTCCGTGGTGACGCTTTGTTTTCAATAACATTTAAGCTTCGTTCCTTCAAAAAAGAATTCATGCCGAATTGCGGTCCACTGCGTGGTGGTGTCATTTGCGAGACATGGGCGCTCCAAGTCGTAGTCAATCCCGGTGCCAGCAGTCAGCGATCCGACGAACGGATCGCAGAACCTTTACGACTAAGTCCGAAATGGCTTCCACCGCGTATCCGGCACACTCGATGATTTGCATGGCCAGAACCCATGCAACCGCAAGAATGGCCCCCCAGCTAAGCAGCGTAGGAACCAGAGGAAATGCTGACAGAGAATACTCGAAGATCCTGTGTAAGCTAAGGATAAAGAGGGCCGTGGCCAGCAGAGTTGCTTTCGGGAATAGCGACCGAGCCACCTTCTCGAGTTCTCGTCCTGTGCCGTGTGTCGGCTGGCTAAACCTCATGCGGCCCTCCGGGGCTCCGATGGCCTTCTCGATCTCGTCAAAATAGCGCCTCTCAAAGTCTATAGCACGAAGGTACTAGGTCAATAGTACTTTTGGTATACTGCTCAGTTCCGTCGCTTCGTTGCCCCAGACCGCCGGCTGGCGCGGAAAACACATCGGAGAGCAGCCCTCTCCCTTGGGGAGAGGGTGGCGAGCGTAGCGAGCCGGGTGAGGGGTTTTTTCCGTTCGAGCGATTCCCGCGCTTCTGCTCTTGACACCAGGCTGGAAAAATGGTAGCCTATCTCGGTTGACCTATGGAGAGTGCCGGCACAGAGCGCGGGAAGGAGATTCGAAAGCGGCCCGCAGGGGGCGGAAAACGGCAAGAAACTGCAAACAAGATACTAAATAGAGGGAACGAACCTAAGGATGTGTTGAAAACACAGCACTTAGCGTTCTTGGGAGCGAAAAACGAACCCAAAACGAACCCAATTTTGAGTGCAAAAATGAGCAGATCGAAGCGAAAAAGTGGGTTTTAGCTCCCAGGTTTTACGTGACAGGCGGTGGGGGCCAGGCAAGGTTGAAGTATGAAGTGTGAAGGCTGAATTGTTGATTGGCTACCGGCGGGTGGCCTGGGACAAGCTGCAAACTTGCCGAAACGCCCCGACTGTCGGGGCGCCAGCCGAAGGTTTTTGTCGGCATGTTTGCGACGACCCAGGAACGGTATAATGTTCGCGTGTTCAAGCTGAAGCGCCATTGCGGCCTCAATCATCCTTGGCCATGGATACAGTGCCGTGACGCATCACCCAGAGGCGCATACATCCCGACAAAAACCTTCGGGACGTATGCGCCACCCGTGGATGAACGAACGCGAATTTGAAGGAAAAGCCGCAGAGTCTCTGGAAAACGAGACTCTGCGCTACCTCTTAGTGTTAGATAGATGATTCGAGTAAACGACCAACCCGGAGTTTGTCGCGAGGCCGCCAACGCCTCTTCGGCGGAGCCTTCTGGCCTCCTCTTTGACATCATGCGCTATTCCCTGCACGACGGCCCTGGCATTCGAACCACGGTCTTTTTCAAAGGGTGTCCCCTGTCTTGCTGGTGGTGCCACAATCCTGAGGGCCAGAGCCCCAAGCCAAACCTGATGTTCTTCGAGAACCGCTGCATGGGTTGCGGAGACTGCATCCAGGTTTGTCCCCATGGGGCGATCCTGCGCCGGAATGGTGTAATCCACACCACAGCAGCATGTCGTGTTTGCGGAACCTGTGCCGAGACGTGTCCGAGCGCAGCCCGAAAGGTGGCCGGGCGCTGGATGACGGTTTCGGAAGCGATCCGTGACATAGAAAGAGACCTGATCTTCTGGGATGAATCAGGCGGCGGCGTTACTTTCTCCGGCGGCGAGCCCCTGGCGCAGCCGCGCTTCCTCGATTCACTCCTCGATGCGTGCCGCGAAAAACGTATCAACACGGTTGTCGAAACGTGCGGTTTGGCAAAGAAGGAGTTGGTGCTCGACCTCAGTGAGAAGGTGGACCTGTTCTTATTCGACTTGAAGATTATCGATCCGTTGAAACACAAAAAGTACACCGGTGTGCCCAATGACTCCATTCTGGCGAACCTAGAGGCCCTTGCGCAACGAAAGAAGCCGGTGGTTGTGCGTTTCCCTGTCATTCCCGAAATAAATGATGATAGCGAGAACATCCGGCAGATGGTCGCGTTGCTCTCGCGGCTTCACCTCTGGCATATCCATCTATTGCCGTACCATCAAACTGGAACCGAGAAATACAAGCGACTGGGTCTGGGTTTTCGTCTGGAAGATGTGAAAGCCCCTCCTCCAAGCCTGGTGGAAGAAATAGCACGAGAGTTTGAGGGAGCGGGCTTCAATGTGAAAATAGGTGGCTGACGATGAACGAACGAGTAGCAAGATTGCGGCAGAGAAGCCTCGAGGCCGAGCCCGCACTGTCCTTAGAGAGGGCAGCACTCATGACGGAGTACTATCGAGATTGCCGTACCGCTTCAGTCCCAATCCTACGGGCCCAGGCGCTGCGGCATTTGATGGAGAATAAGAACATTTATATTGGCGGCGACGAGCTGATTGTGGGCGAGCGTGGCCCCTCGCCCAAGGCTGCGCCCACCTATCCCGAACTCTGCTGCCACAGCATGGAAGACCTCGAGATCCTCGATTCGCGCCCGAAGATCTCCTACCATGTCGATGCAGAAGCGAAGACCATTCAACGCGAACAGATCATCCCTTACTGGCAAGGCCGCTCGATACGCGACCTCATTTTTCAGGAGATGTCTCAGGAATGGAAAGATGCCTACGTGGCCGGCATCTTTACGGAGTTCATGGAGCAGCGTGCCCCAGGCCACACGGCGTTGGGAGATGTCATCTACGGTAAGGGTCTGCTTGACCTGAAATCCGAAGTCGAAGCGAGTCTCAGCCGCCTGGACTTCCTGAATGATCCCGAGGCTTTCGTTAAGCAAGAGGAGCTAAGGGCGATGTGGACAGCCGCCGGCGCCGTCATATGTTTCGCTGGGCGACATGCCGAAAAAGCCGAGGAGATGGCAGCCAATGAATCGAATCCTCAACGCCAAGCCGAGCTTAGAAAAATTGCGGACGTCTGCCGGCATGTTCCTGCACATGCACCGCGAGATTTCTGGGAGGCCTTGCAGGCCTACTGGTTCACGCACCTGGGCGTAATCAGCGAACTGAATACCTGGGACTCCTTCTGCCCAGGGAGGTTGGACCAGCATCTTTACCCCTTTTACGAGCAGGGTCTCGCCGACGGAACGCTCACTCGTGACAGGGCCAAAGAACTGCTCGAATGCTTTTGGGTGAAATTCAACAATCAGCCCGCGCCGCCCAAGGTCGGCGTGACGGCTGCGGAGAGCGGCACTTACACCGACTTTGCCAACATCAACAACGGAGGCCTGAAAGCGGATGGCTCGGATGGCGTCAACGAACTCACTTACCTGATCCTCGAGGTGGTCGACGAAATGCGGCTGCTTCAACCGTCTTCGAACTTGCAGTTGAGCAAGAAGAGCCCGGAGCGCTTCCTTAAGCGCGGCATCGAGATTATCCGTAAAGGTTGGGGACAACCCTCGATCTTCAACGCCGACCTGGTGGTGGAGGAGATGCTGCGGCAAGGGAAGTCGATTGAAGACGCCCGCACCGGAGGAACCTCCGGCTGCGTGGAGACGGGGGCATTTGGCAAGGAAGCCTATATCCTTACCGGTTACTTCAACCTGACTAAGGTGCTTGAAATCACGCTGAACAACGGACTCGATCCCCGTACCGGCAAGCGCATCGGGCTGGAGACTGGCAATCCGCGGAACTTTAGTTCCTTCGATGAGTTGTTTGCCGCGTACCGGAAGCAGTTGCACCGCTTCATTGAAATCAAGGTGAGGGGAAACAACATCATCGAGCGGATTTACGCCCTGTATATGCCCGCTCCTTTCCTCTCGCTGCTCATCGAAGACTGCATTGCAAAAGGCAAGGATTACAACGATGGTGGCCCTCGCTACAACACCACTTACATCATGGCCGTGGGTCCAGGCAGTTGCACGGATAGCTTGGCTGCAATTCGCTATCACGTCTTTGATCGTAAGGACGTAACGATGGCGGAACTGCTCGAAGCGTTAGAAGCCAATTTCAAGGGGCATGAAAGAACCATGCAAGTGCTCTTGAACAAGACCCCCAAGTACGGCAACGATGACGAGTATGCGGACGCCCTTCTAACGGACTTGTTCAATGCCTTTTACGCTGAGGTAAACGGCCGGAAGAACACCAAGGGCGGCAACTATCGTGTGAATTACCTTTCAACCACCTGCCACGTCTATTTTGGGTCTGTAACCGGGGCCACACCCGATGGGCGGAAGGCGTATGAGCCGCTGTCGGACGGCATCTCTCCGGTGCAGGGCGCGGACCGGCGCGGCCCCACTGCTGTACTCAAATCCGCGGCGAGGATGGATCACGCCCGCACCGGCGGCACCCTGTTGAACCAGAAGTTCACGCCACAACTACTCGAAGGCGAAGAGGGAATCGACAGGCTGGCACACCTGGTGCGTTCTTACTTTAAGCTGGACGGGCACCATATCCAGTTCAATGTGGTTACCGCAGAGACTCTTCGTGCCGCTCAGGAAAACCCGGAGAAGTATCGCGACCTGATCGTCCGGGTTGCCGGCTACAGCGACTATTTCTGCGACTTAACCACGGCTTTGCAGAACGAGATAATTGCGCGGACTGAACATCAGGGCTTCTAACATTAGTCTGTTTGAGGAGAGATGGTGGGCCCAGCAGGACTCGAACCTGCGACCAACGGATTATGAGTCCGCTGCTCTAACCAACTGAGCTATGGGCCCGCCCTATAAGTATAGGAGAAAACGAAATTCATTGCACGCTCGCGGCAGAGGGCTTTTGTGCGTCAAGTGTGGGTGCTTGGTTGTGTCGCTTTAGGAGTCCGGGAAAGAAGCCACCAGGCGTTGCAGATGGCGGATGAGCGGAGAGCAGCGGGGCCTCGCGCCCGGCAGACGCAACGCCTTCAGCGAGGTAAGCCAAGCTGTCCGGAATCCAACCGAACCTGCTATGCGGTGAATCGGGGCCCTATTCGACGCATTTTGTGCGTAGGATACTTGCATCCTACGTAGATTAGAGGCTATAATCTACGCAAGAGGTGCGTAGAATGGACGACTTCATCCACACCCAGGAAGACTGGCCCCGGTTTCGCTGGAACCACGAGAGCTTGGCGGAACGGCTGGCCGGCGTCCGCCACGAGCAGGGCCGTCTGCTGGGCCGCATGGAAACTCTTGGCTTCAAGCTGCGTCAGGAAGCTGTCCTCCGGACCCTCACCGAGGATGTGCTCAAGAGCAGCGAAATCGAGGGGGAAAAGCTGGACGCAGAGCAGGTCCGTTCCTCGATCGCGCGCCGCCTTGGCATGGACATCGGCGGGCTGAAAGCCGCGGACCGGGACGTGGAGGGAGTCGTTGAAATGATGCTGGACGCCACGCGCAACTACGAGCAACCGCTCACCGCAGAACGGTTGTTCGCATGGCACGCGTCCCTGTTTCCGACCGGCCGGAGCGGCATGAGACGGATCAGGGTGGGCGCCTGGCGCGATGACAGCAGCGGTCCCATGCAGGTCGTCTCCGGCGCGGCCGGGCGGGAGCGCGTCCATTTCGAGGCGCCGGCCGCTGAAAGAGTCGACTCGGAGATGCGGAATTTTCTCGATTGGTTCAATGGAAATGCCGAGACCGATTGGGTGGTAAAGGCCGGGCTTGCCCATCTCTGGTTCGTGACCATTCACCCCTTCGACGACGGCAACGGGCGCGTCGCGCGGGCCATTGCCGATCTGGCGCTGGCGCGCTCCGAGCAGAGTTCGCAACGCTTCTACAGCATGTCGGCGCAAATCAGGCAGGAGCGCGCCGCTTATTACGACATCCTGGAGCGGACGGGGAAAGCGACGATGGACGTCACGCCCTGGATGGATTGGTTCCTCGCATGCCTCGGCCGCGCCATCGAAGGCGCTCAAGCCACTCTCGGAAACGTCCTCTCGAAGGCGCGCTTTTGGGACGCCGTTGGGGATTCCCCGCTGAATACGCGCCAGCGTCTTGTGCTCAACCGCTTGCTCGAAGGGTTCGATGGGAAACTTACTACAATGAAATACGCGAAGCTCGCGAAATGTTCCCACGACACCGCGCTCCGCGACATCCTGCCTCTCGTCGACCGCGGCATCCTTGTCCGCAATCCTGAAGGCGGCCGCAGCACGACCTACGCGCTCGCCAAGATTCCATAGGCTTGCAGATAGCGATGCCTGATGAATACCCAAACCTCGCGTCACCTTCGCGATCGAGCGCAAGCGCCGTGACACAATGGGCTTGTATTTGCACGCCGTAATTTGCTTGTAATTGTCCTGCATGAAGCGCCGTGACACAAGCGGCGGCAAGCCGGGCGCCGTGTTCCGCTTCCTTAGCCAGGGCTGGTTGCCCTGGATCGCGCTTCTGGGCATGCGCGAGCGCTGGCAGGAATTGTGGTTCGAGATGAGGGCGGGGTATTTGCAGATGGGGAAATGAGCGAGGAACACTGCCTCGCGCTGCACGGCCTGAAGCCCGGGGAGTAGAGCTTGGCCGGGCGAAGTCCGGCACGCCCTGATCCATGTCGATCATTCGCAGAAAAAGCTAATGTTTGCTCGACACAATAAGCTAATGGTTGGACAACGGAATAAGCTAATTTCGGGAACCAGTGTCTACATGTGATCGTGCCACCCAAGCTTGAGGCTCCGATTTGGCACCTCAAGCTTTGGGCCTGCGGGCATCGATGTCCGCGCCAATCACCGCGAGGTAGTCGCGCGCCGTTGTGATGGCTTCTTCCGCGTCATGCCGAGAAACAAATCCGGTGTCGTCGTAAAGCGCTGTGTTGCGTTTGCGGCGGAGACGATCAAAGACGGTTAGCAGTCCGGCGTGTTTCTTGTCGAGGTGTTGCGCGACGAATTCGATAATCACAATGTGATGGCCTGGCTGACTGCGCGGCCGCAAGCCGTGGCTGAACATGAAGGCCAGCGACGCGCGTAGCATTGCTTCATACGCTTGCTGAAGGCAAGCCTCTTCATCAAGTTCGAGAATCTTGCGGGCAGACGAAAGCCGCTTTTCGGCACTCTGTAGAAAGCGGCCGATCTGAGGCCAATCCGTCGTGTGTGGTTTGGATTTCTTCATGCGGGACCGACAAGTGGGAGCCGCTCATTGTGCCAGATATCTTCTAGAAAAGCGTCCTTGCGGGCGCGGCGCGAATCGAATTCCTTCCGCGTGAGCACCGTGTAATTTATCTCGCGCCCAAGTTGGCGCTCAAGGGCGCGGATGGCCTTTGCGAGGATAGTGCCTTTCGGGTTTCCAATCACGATGACATCGATGTCGCTAGCAACGTCCTGCTGGTTCCGAGCAAAAGAGCCGTAAAGATAGGCTTCCTGTATTCCTTCAATGCGCTGGAGGGATTCTGCCAGGAGGGGAGCGGTTCCGATGGTTTTTTCGACGATGCGTCGGACTTCAGCAAACAGGGGATATTTTCGGTTGAGTCGAAAATACTTCTGGCGTCCGCTTGTTTCCGAGGTGAAGAGTCCCTCGCTTTCGAGATGCCGAAGCTCCTTTGAAAGATTGGATGGATCAACGTCGAGCCGCTGCGCCAGGTCCCGCACATGGTGGCGCGATGTCGGGTTTGTGAAATAATAACGCAGCAGCCGCTGGCGCGTTTTAGAGTGAAGGTTCAGCATGTGGTAAGGATATACCACATATGTGGTGATGAAAAGCCACATTCCAACAGGCTTTTGCCCTTGGCATTTCGCCCTTTTCCTCATGTCAGGAGAGGGTTTTCTTCAGCGGACCGCCCGGAGCAGTCAAGGGCGCGCGCTTTCCGCGCGTTCATCAGAGACCCTTGATTGCGAGGACGGCCCCCGCGCACGCTGGTTGGCGAGGGAAAGGGGGCGGGTCTTGGGCCAGCAGAGAGTATTCTTTCGATGAGCGTCAGAGGTGTTGCCCATTTCCTTTCCCAAAACTCTGCCGACTGCGCCCGAAGGATGCCGTTTGACCCTAATGATGCCGCCGTAAATTGCTGAAGATGCTCGAACCCGAATCCTAACGAGCGGATTATGAGTCCGCTGTTCTAACCAACTGAGCAATGGGCCCGCCCGGAGATTCTTTTCTTAGGTATGTCCTGCGGATAAGGCAGCGATTTCAAGCGCTGCGCCTTAGCCATAGCGGCCTTCGATGTAGTCGGCGGTGCGCGAGTCCTTGGGAGTGAGGAACAGATTCTCCGTGCGAGCGTGTTCGACGACTTCGCCCAGCAGCATGAAAGCGCACTCCTGACTGACTCGACGGGCCTGAGCCATATTGTGGGTAACGACAAGGATGGTGTAGCGGCCGGCAAGGGTGAGCATCAACTCTTCGATGCCGAGCGTGGATTCGCTGTCCAGAGTGGAGCAAGGTTCATCCATCAAGATGACCTCGGGCTTCAACGGCAATAGCCGGGCAATGCAAAGTCTCTGCTGTTGCTCCAGTTGCAGCGTGGTGGCGCGGCTGTGTAGCCGGTCCTTCAGGTCGTCCCAGAGGAACACCTCGCGCAGGGCCGATTCCACCGCGTTGTTCAACTCCGACTTCTTCAAAGAGGCGTAGCTACTGTGGATGCGCAGGCCGAAGACGACGTTTTCGTAGACGGAAATGGGCAGAGGGTTAGGGCGTTGGAAGACCATGCCAACCGCCTTGCGCAACTCGATGAGCGAAACCTCTGGGGCGTAAATGTTCTGTCCGAGGACCTTGATCACGCCGGTGGTGGTGACGTAACCGTAGCGCTCGTTGATGCGGTTGAAGCAACGGAGCAGCGTCGTCTTGCCACACCCCGAGGGCCCGATCAGCGCGGTGATCTGGCCATGACGAACGCTGACGCAGACACTCTTCAACGCCTGAAAGCTGCCATACCAAAGACTAAGGTCGTTGGTTTCGATACTGTAATGAACTGCGGGTCCAGGGGTGCTCATCCGAACATTCCGTTGACGTAATCGTAGGTTTTGCGGTTGGCCGGGCGGTCGGAAAAGATCACCTCTGTGCGATCCAGTTCCACCAGTTCACCGTTAAGTAGGAAGCCCGTCCGGTCAGCGAGTCGCCGCGCCTGCTGAACCAGATTGGTGGCCAGGATGATGGTCATCTGGGCGCGCAAGTTCTTCAGCACGTTCTCGATGCGCATGGTGGTCACGGGGTCGATGGCGATGGAGAACTCGTCGAGGCAGAGAATCTTGGGGTCGTGCGACAAGGCGCGGGCGATCGTCAACCGCTGTTGCTGACCGCCGGACAGCCGGGTGCCGAGGCTGTGGAGGCGGTCTTTCACTTCGTCCCAGAGGGTGGCCTGCCGAAGACAGCGCTCGACGCGTTCTTCAAGTTCGCTACGGTTCCGAATGCCGGCCATGCGCGGCGCGAAGGCGACGTTATCGAAGATGGAGAGCGGGAGGCCGACGGGCAGCGGAGCTACCATGCCGATCTTGCGGCGCAGTGCGAAAACGTCCTTCACCTGGCGCACGTCCACTCCATCCACCTTGACGGCGCCGGTGATGACGACCCCGGGCACGTCGTCGAGGGTGCGGTTGAGAATTCTGAGCAATGTGGTCTTGCCCGACTGGGCCGGGCCGATGATGCCGAGAACCTCGTTCCGCTGTACCTCGAGGCTGATACCTTTCAGAACCTCGCGGTGTCCATAGCGCACCCGCAGATTGGCAATCTCGACCGTGGGACCGGGGGTCACCATTTTCTCCTCGAGCGCAGACGGACGCGAATGATGATCGACAGGGCGTTGACCGCGAGAACGCTGCTGACCAACACCACCGCGATGCCGTAGGGCAGCGCCTTGGGCACGTCGGGCACCTGCGTGGAAATCGTGAAGAGATGCATCGACAGCGCCATGCACTGGTCGAACAGGCCGTAGGCGAACAGGTGGCCTTCCTGGATGGCCTTGAAAAACACCGCCCCTGTGAACATGATCGGCGCGGTTTCGCCCGCGGCGCGTGATACCTGCAAGATCACCCCAGTCAGGATGCCGCTGATCGAGTTGGGTAGGACGATGTGGCGGATGGTTTGCAAGCGGGTGGCTCCGACGTTCCAGCACGCCTCACGAAAGGCCTTCGGTACCGCCGCCAAGGCTTCCTTAGTGCTGGCGATGATGACCGGCAGGGTCATGATCGCCAGGGTCAGGGAAGCCGCGAGGATGGATTTGCCCAGTCGGGCGAAAAGCACGAACGCGCCCAGCCCGAACAGCGCGTGCACAATGCTCGGTACACCTGCGAGATTGACGACCGCGAGGTTGACGACACGGGTGAACCAGTTGTCACGTGCGTATTCGTTCAGGAAGACTGCGGCGAGAATGCCGATGGGCGTGGCGACGGCCAGCGAGATGACCACCAGATAGATCGTGCCCAGCAACGGCGACCAGATGCCCCCGGCCCGCATGCCGTGTTTCGGGTTGGTCAGCAGAAAGTCCAGCGACAGGATCGGCCACGCCTGGTAGACCAGATAGCCGATGATCAACAGCAAGGGCACGACCATCAGCAAAGTCATCAGCAGGAAGACCGTCCTGGCCATGGACTCGCTGAGCTGCTTGCGGCGTGTCAATGAAGTGGCTCGAAACACAACGCGTCACCCGTTGAAGCAATAGTTCTTCATTTGCTTCTAACCCCTCGCACGATAAGGTCGGCGGCCAGATTGACGACAAACGTAATCGAGAACAGTAGGACGCCAATGATAAACAACACCTGGTAATGGTCCGAGTGCACTGGCGCCTCGCCCAGTTCGGCGGCAATGGTGGCGGTCAAAGTCCGCACCGAGTCCAAGAGACTGGTAGGGATTTGGACCGCGTGTCCCGTGGCCATGAGCACCGCCATCGTCTCGCCCACGGCGCGCCCTATGCCTAGCAACACCGCTGCCAGCAAGCCGTTTCTTGCCGCTGGCAGCAACACGCGGTACACCAGTTGCCACCGCGTCACCCCCAGCGCCAGCGCCGCCTCGCGGTACGAGTCGGGCACCGCCTTCAGCGCGTCCTCGCCGATCGACACGATGATCGGCACACTCATCAAGGCGAGAATCAAGCCGCCATTCAGCACGTTAAGACCTATGGGGGTGTGGAACAGGTTGATGATCAGCGGATTCATCACGGTCAACCCAATGAATCCCCAGACCACCGAGGGAATGGCCGCCAGCAGTTCGATGGTGATTTTCAGGGTCTCCTTCAAGCGTGGCCCGCAGAATTCGGAGATGAAAATTGCCGCCCCAATCCCGAAGGGCACCGCGATCAACATGGCCAGCACGGTGACACTGGCCGTGCCTGCAATCAGCGCCAGCGCACCGTAGCGCACGTGAGTCTGCGAATTCGGATACCATTCCGTGCTCCCGAAAAATTCGCGGACGTTGAAGCCGTGAAAAAGGAACCCGCTGCCTTCGCGGAAGACGAAGAAGAAGATGCCAAAGACAAACAAGATGGCGCTGATGCCGCACAGTCGGATCAGCCACTCAATCGCAGTTTCAGTGAGGACTTCCCACCGTGGTCGATTCTGTATGGACCTCGCAGCTTTTTCCATCCGTTTTCAAGGTTGCGCGCCCGTTTTGGGCAGAGGCACATAGCCGCTTTGGATCACGATCTTCTGGCCGCTTTCGGACTGAATCCAGTCCAGGTACTTTTTCACCGGGCCGGCGGGTTCTCCGAGGGTGTACATGAACAACGGTCGTGCAATCGGATAAGTGTGGTTCAGCGTGTTCTCGACCGTGGGCGCGAAGGACTTGTCGCCCGACTTCCTGGCGAGGCGCAGGGTCCTGACCTCGGATGTGGCATAGCCCATGCCACTGTAGCCGATAGCGCCCGGGGTCTTAGAAACCAACTCCACCACGTCCTTGGAACCGTGCATGTCAAGCGAGCCCAGTTTGAAATCGCGGCCCTTGCCGAGAATCACCTCGCGGAAATAATAGTACGTCCCCGAATTCGTTTGGCGGCTGACCCGGATGATCTCGTCGGCGCCCCCGGGCATCGAAACGCCGAGCTGGGACCACTTCGTGATTTTGCCGCCCTCTCCGTAGATTTCGGCGAGCTGGTCCAGCCTGATTTCCTCCAGCGGATTGGTCTTGTACACGTAAACGGCCAGGGCATCGTAGCCGACGGTGAGCTCGCGGGGCTCTTTGCCAGTGTTCTTCTTCGCTTGCTCAACCTCCTGGGACTCAATGCGACGGCTGCAGTTGGCGATGTCCACAGTGCCGTTGATCAAGGCGGCGATGCCCGTCCCCGTGCCGCCGCCCGACACCTCCACCGAGACCATGGGATCCACCTCGGCGTATTCTTCCGCCCAGGCTTGCGCCAGGTTGACCATGGTGTCCGATCCGGTGTTTTGGATCACGGTCTTCTGAGGTTGCTTCGAACCCGTGCAACCGAGCAGCAGTCCTGCCAGCATGGCGGCCACCAGCGCCCTGACCGCGGGTTTCACGAGCCGGGAATCAGATTGTAGGGCTGGTGCTTTCATGGGTTGGTTCCTGGTCATTTCCGAGGATCGCCTGGACCAGATCCCGGATATGGTTGGTTAGCGATTTGTGAGCCCTTTCATACTCAGCGCGGACTTCTTCGGGCGTGCCGCACGCCTTGGAAGGATCGGGCACCAACCAGTGCAAGCCCAGGGTCTTGGTCGGCTTGTGCGGAAAAGCCCCTTCTGCCTCCTTGCAGAGTGCCACAATCACCTGCATTTGGTCGAAGTCTGGAACTTGCTCTACGGTTCTGGAAGCCTGATGGGATATATCAACACCCTTCTCCGCCAGGAACCAGATGGTCTGCGGGTCCACCGCGCCGGCTGCCAGCCCCGCGCTGCTGAACGAGAACCGTTTGGCTTCCATCTGGGTGGCGATCGCTTCGGCGATCCGACTCAGACACCCGTTGGTCTCGTCCACGAAGAGCACCCGGTATCCTTCGCGGGGCAGGTGGCGCAAATATTCTCCGGTGGCGAAGTAAAGCGCTTGCTCGCAAATGTTGGTGGCTTGGTCCGAAACACGCTCAAACCGTCGAGCCACGGTGATCATCGGCGGCAGCGCCTCCAGTGGCAGTCGGCCTTGCTGACGCCATTCCACCAAGTCGGCGTTGAGGCTGTCGCGGACCTGATTGACCCGCGGCTCAGATGCCATAGTGGCACGGGCGAGGTCGGGATTCTTGTCCACAAACGCGTGCACGGCGTTGTGCAACATGGGGATCGCCATGTTCGCGAGCTCATTGAATTTGTCGGTGGGCACCTCGAAAGGCAGGGAACTGATGAGCAAAACCTGCCGCGCGATACTCTCCGCGTAATCGCCGATGCGCTCCAGAAGGTTGACAATCTTGCTGGCCGAATACACAAACCGCAGATGACCGGCCGCCGGCTGGTGCCGCAGGATGAACTCCAGACAGAGCCGGTCCAACTCCGTGTCCAAGGCGTCCACATCCTGATCGCGCAGAATCACGGAGTACGCCAGTTGCCGATCGCGCTTCAAGAAGGCATGCAAGGCCCTAGTCAACGCCTGCTCGTCCAGCGCCACCATTTCCAGCATTTTGGTGCGAATGAGGTCGATGTCGTGCTGCAACAACGCTTCCAGATGTGGTGTGGGTAATGTCGCCAATGCTCATGTCCTCCCGCTAATTGCTTACTCGCCTATCCAACCATTTAAGCGTCGTTCTTGATACGTCCTGTTCGCGAGAACAGTACACAAGCGTGCGCGCCAGGGATTCCAAGCCTCCAACGCGCCCTCAGCCGTTCACTATCTCAACCCACCGATTCCGCAGACACCGGAATTAGGAGCGCCAAAGCTATGTCCGGGCTACCGTGGCACCGGACCAACGAAATGTTACGGCAATATGAAGGCTTAGGCAACATCTGAAAAGGAATTCCTGGCGATTCAGACTTTTTGCCTCGTGGACAGATGCACGCAAAACTTCGGTCATCCGCGACACTAGTTCCAGACCTCTTCGTTTCTTGCGAAGAATTTCTGCGATCATCGCTTGGCCGAGGATGGATGGGATTGCCGATTTGCGATTGCCGATTGCTGATGGACATTGGAAGGAGCTGCCATACCACTTTTTTGATCGTCAATCGGCAATCAGCAATCGACAATGAGAACCTGGTCTTCGGTTGCGGTTGCAGGCTGCGGACAACAGTTTCGCGGTGGGCGACCAGAACGAAGTCGTTGCGCGGCGCTGCGATGGCCACGAGTTCGGGTCGGCACGTATGCCGTCTGGGCGTAAACGAGCCTATCCCTTTCGACGGGCCAGAGCGCACGAGGCTCTGGCCCCAGTGCTCCTAGGTTAGCAACACCGCGTGGCTCTTACGGCAGAGCCGCGATGATCTTTCCGTATTCCTCTTCTGTAAACGCCCGGACGGTCTCCGACCTGGTACTCCCTTTTGAGCCCGTCGCGAGAGCTACTTTGGCGATTGCCTCATCGTTGGGCGCCTCGGAAACGATCACCATGTCGTACTGCCCCGTCACTACGTAGAAGGCCTTCACTTTTCCGCCCGCAGATTCAACGAGTTGCTTGAACGCGTCGAGCCGTGCCGGACTCTCCTTGATTTGCTCGATGCCTTGCTGGGTCCACCGTGCCAATGTGATGTAGGTAGGCATGGTCGTGTCTCCTTTTATAGGGGATTTCCGTTTTCATTTTCAGACGTACGATTATGATACACCTCGACCCGAGCACATGCAACGCTCGAGCACAGTTTTCCCCGCAGGACGCCTCGAGCGACCGGAGGGGGACCACTCGAAGCCTACCGGGGGCTGAACCCGCGAGGCCGGGTCGGACGAGGGCCCCGGCCTAACGAGCAGCCGCTTCTTTCATCGGCTCATTGCCTCTTGGCCGTATCAACGAAGACCCAGCCTGGATCTGTGATGATGGTGTGAAACTCCTGGGACTCCCCCCAACCAGTGATCGTGCCTGTCTCGTGCATGACGAGGCCCGTGAAACCGCTGATTGTAATAGACACTCTACAGTCACGGCTTACGGTATACGTAGCTGTATACGTGGCCGGTGCAGCCATGCTGTCCAGATGTTCAACGCCCTCGCCGGAAAAATGCCCTGCGCCGTCGGCAGTCAAAATCCCAACGTGGGCCGCCGGAACGGGCGGAGGAGGAAAGCCAGGAGTCGGAGCCGGGACACCAGTGTACGTCCCCTGGCCGAAGACCGCGTAGGTGCCATCGAGAGTCTTTTGCGAGCATCCGCGTGGTGGAATCTTCCGGAGGGTTCCAGAGGTTACCCAATATGGGTCTGTGTGCACGAGGTGAACTTCTTGGGACATTCCCTCGCCAGTAATTGTCCCCGCAAAGTGAGCCGTAGGACTTCCGGAGGACTTCGCCTCGAGCGAGACCATGCAATCAGGAGATACGTTGTACGTACCTGTGGCCGTCGTCCCCCACGGGAAAATCAACCCGTCAAAGCTTGCGGCGACTTTCGTCGAAACGTTCCCATGGCCGTCGAAGGTATCCAACCCGACGAAGGCAAGCGGGTAGGGCGGTGTAAGGAGCCCAACCCCAAACGACGACAGGCCAGTGCCCTGCATGAAGCCACCATAGGTGCCTTCGAGGGTCGCCTGAGAACAACCCCTTGACCGAGCCTGGTCCCGTGTTACTTCAGGGGCAACCTCCTGCCCCCTGGCCGCGACCGCGAAGCCCGGCACGGAAAAGAGCAACGCAACCAAGAGCAATGACCAAGTTAGTTTTCTGCTGACCATATTATCCTCCTTCTTGCTGTAACAGCATTTGGGGCGACGCTCGGAGCGGGCGCTCGCGCTTCCATACCGTGAGTGGGCCTTGGCCTTTGTGACCAGGCGCTCCGCCACAGTTGGTTCAAGTCCATGGGAGGGCGCTGGCGTGGACGAACTCCCGCTTCGCTCTCCCGCCGTTCGGTCGGCTCAACTCCGACCCCGATTCGTGCCCTCGCTCAATCAACAACAGAAGCCAGAAGTCAGAAGCCAGGAGGCAGGGGAGGCAGAACTCGCGAGGCCGGCCTCGGCTAGTAGGCATTTGCCACTCTCCTCCTGACTTCTGCTTTTTCAGTTTCCCGGCAAACCAGCCCTTAACATGAGTTCCCGGAACCTCCGCCGGGCCGTCCCTCAGGTTCTCCTCGCACGAGACGGAAGACGGTTCTTTCTACTGGCGTGGGGCTGCCCCCTGGCGTCTCCGCTGGTTCGTTGACCACGCTCGCCTCTAAAGCACTGCCGCAAACTGGGCAGTAACCGCGAGGACCCTGTGAGGCAGTCCTCTTGACCGAGCGACGGTAGTGGATGGAAGTCAACTCCCGCGTCCGTCTCATTTCCGCACCTCGTGGAATTCCAGCATTTCACTGCGGGACAAAGCGCTGAAAGCAAATCGCTTCAGCCTGCCCGGCCGCCGGGCGCCATCCCAGCACCCGCGTGTATCCTCGCAGGGCTACCCTGAAGATGTCTTGACATGGGCATGATTTAACTGTGATATAATCCTGTCACTTTCATCCGGCTTTGGGGCCGGCCCCGATGGAACAGCCTGCTGCAACTTACCGATTCGGCAGATTCAGCCTTGAAACGCATGATCGCCGTCTGTCCAGTGAGGGGCATGAGATTTACCTGCGCCCCAAAACCTATGACACATTGCTCTACCTGCTCGAACGCCAGGGCCACCTGGTGACCAAAAACGAGTTGCTGGACGCGTTGTGGGCCGACGTGGAAGTCACTGAAAATGCTCTGACACGGTGCATCAAGGAGGCGCGGGCGGCCCTGGGTGACCAAGTTCAGAGCCCACGCTTCCTCAGGACGATCCCCCGCCTTGGATATGAGTTCATTGCGGATGTTGAGCGATTGGGCGAAGCGACGAATGGAGAGGTCGTCGAAGAGGAATTACGAGCTGTTCGGGTGGTCACAACTGAAGAAGAAACTAACGGCCAACCCCGCGAGGCCGCAGCACCCTGGAAGTCCACGGGCATTCCCAGTCTGCGGGCTCTGCTCCCTCTCCACGCTGCAAGCCGGGTGAGGGCGATTGTCGGCTGGCTTGCCGCCCTCGTGTTGGTGGCGATCGCGGTGTCGCTGGGGTTTAACATCGGAGGTTTGCGTGACCGCCTGCTCGGGCGAGCGGGTCCGCCGCGCATTGGGTCGGTGGCGGTGCTGCCCCTGGAGAACCTAACGGGCGACCCGCAGCAGGAGTACTTCGTCGATGGCATGACCGAGGAGCTGATCTCCAGCTTGGGCAAGATCGCGGCGTTGCGGGTGATCTCGCGGACCTCGGTGATGCGGTACAAAAAGACGGACAAGCCCCTGCCGCAAATTGCCAAGGAGCTCAATGTGGATGCCGTGATCGAGGGGTCGATCCTGCGGGCCGGGAACCGTGTGCGCATCACGGCGCAGTTGATCCAGGGGTCCACCGACAGGCGCCTGTGGGGGGAAAGCTACGAGCGCGACCTGCGGGACGTCCTCACCTTACAGAGCGAGGTGGCGCGCGCCATCGCCAGTGAGATCAAGGCGGAGGTGACGCCGCAGGAGCAGGTCCGCCTGGCCAGCCACCGCCCGGTGAATCCTGAGGCCTACGATCTTTACGTGCGTGGGAAGATGTTCGCAGATTCTGACAATAAAGCCGCGATCGAATTGCTCGAGCGCGCGGTTGCCGCCGATCCTAACTTCGCCCCCGCCTATGCGGCACTGGGGCGCGCCTACGCGGATAGGCTGTTTTATTTGGAACCGAAGGACCAGTGGGGAAAAAAGGCTGAGGCAGCGGTCGAGAAAGCGCTGTCCTTGGATCCCAATCTCGGGGAAGCCCATGTGTCCCGGGCCGCTCTGCTCTTTTCGCCGGCACATGGTTGGCAATACGAAAAGGCAATTCAGGAATGCAGGCGCGGGCTGGCCTTGGATCCCAATCTGGCCGCGGGTCACGTTTACCTGGCTGGACTGTTCGACCATGTCGGCCTCCTCGACGAAGCTCTCCAGGAGCTGCGCACGGCGACGGCGATTAACCCCACCCAGTCAGACGCAGCGTGGTTTACAGGTTTGACCCTTTGGTATGGCGGCAAGTTCCAGGACGCCTTGCCATATCTAGCCATGCCCGCCTCGCCATTTACCAAGAGTATCCAGGCGCTTGACCTTTGGGAACTGGGGCGAAAACAGGAGGCCTGGGCTCAGGTTCGTGAATTGCTGAAAGCCGATCCGCAGGAGAAGAATGTGTGGCTTGCCAGCGTTCACACGCTGCTCTTGGCAGATGCCGGGCAAGGTCGGGAGGCGGAAAAGAGAATCAACGAGAAGATCCTAAAGCAGGCGGAGAAATTGAAGCCTTACGGCCATTTCCATCATGTTGCTAACCTTGTCGCGGACATCTACGCACAACTGAACAAGCCCGAACAGGCAGTGGCATGGCTTGAGCAAACGGCGGCGACGGGCTTTCCCTGTTATCCGTTTTTTGAACGTGACCACGGCCTCGATCCGATCCGCGGGGACCCTCGCTTTGTCGCGTTTATGCAGAAGTTGAAGCCTCAGTGGGAATACTTCAAGTCCACGTACGGATCAGCCACCACGGCGCGCAGTCCTGGCAATCAATAGATCGAGCTGCTCATCAATGCCCAAATCGCTTCGGCCAGCGCGAGGGCGCTCAGTAGCGCCAAGAGGTTAGGTCGGCGCCCGGAGGCGCGTTTTTTTGCATGCGCTCGAGGATCTTGGGAAGATACATGGTGTGGTAGTGAAGGCGGGAGAGATAGTTGGGCAAATTCGGGTCGCCGTTCCAGCAATGTTCCGCACGATCACCGTACTTGACTTCACCCTCGTAGGACGGATTCGTAGCTGACTTGAGAAAATCTTCCAGATAGTACACGGCGTCATTGAGAAAGTAAGTGTCCGCACTGCCCACATAAATGTGGAGTTTGCCCTGGAGTTTGGGGCCCAAGGTGGCCCAGTCGCGTTGCAGAATGGCGCTGAGATCGTAGTGCTCCTTCCAGTACGCGGCCACCGCGGGGTCGATGTCGCCGGTTTGCTTGTTGAAGATCGGTTTGGGATAACCGTCTTGGCCCACCGGTCCGAAGACGGCCTGCCATATATCAAATTGCTCTCCCGAGCGAGCGTGCGAGCCCAGGGCAAGCTCGTACTGGTTCATGCTCTCCACCGTGGCAAAGGTGCGACCGAGGTAATCCCGCATCGCGGGCTGCGCGATCTGCGTGTGCGCTCCCTGAACATAGAAAGCATTCTTGTCGTTGTAGAGATTGATGGTGGTGTAGGCGCGAAAGTCCACCGGATCGGGACAGGCGACGAACGCGCCGTTATAGTGGTCCGGATAAAACATCTGGACGGCCATGGCTTCCCAGCCGCCGGTGGAACCGCCATAGACGAACCGTGCCCAGCCCAGCCCGATGCCCCGGAACTGTCTCTCAATCGCCGGGATCAGTTCCGTCTCGATCGCGTCGCCATAGGGGCCGAGGTTCTCGGAATTCACCGCGTAGGAATCGTCATAGTAAGGATTGGCATGGTTGATTTCTGCAATCAGGATGCGTGGGAAGCCAGGCGAAATCCATTGCTGATAGAGCTTGTAGGCTTCTTCCTGCTGGATGCGGTTGTAACCGGAAATGTGGAATCGCTCGCTGTAATCGGGTTTTAGGTTGGGATCGGGTGGCTCGGCTCGAAAGCCCTCAAAATCCGCGTTGAAGTGGTCCTCGGAGATGATCAAAGGATAAGAAACATGGGGGTGGGTATCAAAGCCTTCCGGCACGAGCACATTGGCGCTGAGGTACATCGGGCGCCCCCAGAACTTGGTGAGGAGCTGGCTTTGAATCTTGAGGTGTCGGATGTACTTGGTGTCCTTTGGGGGCGGGATGGGTGGAATTTCCTGCTCGAGATCGATCGAGATGATCCCCGTAGAGGCCGCCAGCAAAATCTTGCGTGGAGCGGAATAGAGATTGCCGGGTGCGAGGTTCCAGTGCTGACCTTCGCCCCGGTCCATAGGAAGCTTGACCGTGTGGCCATCGGCGCGATGGAAGGTTTCGTAGCGGTGCAGGACGGCTTGAACGTAGTATTCCCCGGCCGGAACGTCCCGCAAATTGCGAACTGGATAACCAGAGGCGGATTGGTCAACGATGACCGATTGGCCGGGGCGCATCGCTTCGACATCCATCCCGAACACCATCTGGGTACGGGGAGATTCGCCGATTTGCATGCGGGGTTCCGCGGAAGAGTCGTTGGAGAGAAGTAGAAGCAGGCGACCGTCGATGGGCTGGTCGCCGTGAGCTTTCGTGAAAGAGATGGAAAAGCGTGCCTCGGTTTGGGAGGCAGCCACGCTCGGCAGAGCAAATACGAAACAAGTAAGACAAATGAGTGTCCTGTAAATTAGTGGGCGCAAATGTGCAGCCATGAAGTCTCCTTGGGGCCGTGTCGAATCCAGCGGATTGTATACCAAATCACCCCAGCTAATGCCCGGTTTTTTCTCACACAGTTTTGGGGAAGCCTTCCAGACGTCGGTCAGTTGCCGCGCTTTATGCGGTCAGCCGGACCCTGCTTGCCAGGAGATTCTGATAATCGAGGTCGAGCGGGGAATAATTCTCTTCGAGATTGTGTTATGTTCTTCCAGTAATGTGCTAAGTTTGTGCTGCGCGAGCATTCGCAACTCACCTGCCGGAGAGCGGTTGCGACATCCGGACGGTGCAAGAACTGCTGGGGCACAACCACACCAGAACGACGATGGTCTACTACTCAAGAGTTGGGCGCCTTATGGAGAGAGTCAATGCATGATTTTCCCGCGTTCATGAAGAACCCAATCAATCGGATCGCTTCTTTCTCCCAACATACAGCGGGAGTTGAAGGTTACGTGTACGACGGCGCGGACGGGAGCCAGATGGCTTTCTGGACCTGCCGCGAGACCGCTAAATCAGCCGAACATGTTCATGACTACGATGAGTATATGATCGTTGTGGAGGGTTGTTACACCTTGCTCATCCAAGGGCAACGCATTAGCCTGAAATCGGGGCAGGAGTACCTCATCGCGAAAGGCATCCCACACGGCGGCGAGGTGGTTGCAGGGACTAGAACCATCCACGCTTTTGGAGGCGCGCGAGCAAGGCGTGCCCAGTGACAGGTTGCGCGCACACACCAATCGTCAGAGGAGTCCATGACCGACACATCACGTTCGTCCCTAGAGGTCCCGGCCGGGGATCGCCGGCTCGATCACGAGCCCCCACCGGCAATCGCGAAACTCGGTTGGCGCTATCACCACCTGGGTATTCCAACCGACGTCGCGCGCCCCGGAGAGACGTATCTCGAACAGTTCGGCCTGTACGTTTCCGGGTTCAGCTCCAGCCCGTACGGCGTGGAGTGGATGCGATTCGAGAAACACAGTCCCCTACACGAGCTCATCAAGACTGTGCCTCATATTGCCTTCGAGGTGGACGACCTCGAGGCCGCTCTCCAGGATCAAGAAGTCATCTGTCCCCCTGGATCTCCGTCCGAAGGCGTCCGCGCAGCCATGATCGTGCATAACGGCGCCCCTATTGAACTCATCTGGTTCCGCAAGCGCAGCGACGCAGCCGGGGCGTGAAGTCTCCGCCTGCTGTCGCCGCAGGGGCGTCTAACCACGCGCTCCAGCGGATTCACTGCACTTGCCGCTGAGCAGGCGTAGCGCAGACCTCCGCCTTTGAGGTCTGCGGCTTGACTGGCCATCCCGGCGACGGTGCTGTATTCTAGCGGCATGTCCCGGCTGCGTCGCCCGTTTGTCTCCGATCGGTTCTTTTTCGTCACAGTGCGCCTGCTCAAGCGGCGCCGGGAATTGGATGGCGCAGATTTCCAATGTCTGGCGCTGGCCATCCGCAGGGCGCGAGCGGTTCATGCATTCTTCCTCACGGGCTGGGTCTTTCTTGCCGATCACTGGCATGCGATCTGCGCCCCGCAATGTCCGCTGACCATTTCCGAGGTGATGAAATCCATCAAGAACAGCTCGACAACACTCGTCAACCGTGGACTCGCTGCGTCGGGCGAGTTGTGGCAGGGCCGTTTTTCTTGATCGTGCCCCCCGAACCGTGAAGGAGTACAAGGAGAAGGTAGAGTACCTTCACCTGAATCCAGTGAAGGCAGGGCTGGCCGGTCGCGCTCAGGACTGGCGATGGTCCAGCGTGAACGAGTATTCGGGGATGACTGCGGCGGAACAAATGCGCCGCTGGGGGTTAACGATTGATCGGGTGAGTCTGGTGTTGGATTCGGAAGCGCGAATCTGAGGAAGAGCCGCAGACCTCAAAGACGGAGGTCTGCGCTACCCTTCCTGGTCTCGAAGGCCCGTGAGAATTGAAGCGTTGAGCGGAATTCAATCAACTTACCACGAGAGGCGAGATTCGATCACCAGGCGATGCTGGTTTGGGAGCTTCGAGAAAGGCCACAGCAAACTCGCCCTTCTTGTGGCGTGAGGATACCGGAGAGAATCATGCGAAATCGGATTGGATTTTTGTGCCTGCTGTCCGCACTTGTTACCTTATTCACACTCGTTCCTGCTGGAGCTGCGTCTGGCGGGCAATCGGCCGCGCCTTGTGAGCTGAAGGACGATGCCGCCTACACCGCCGCAATCCGCCAAGACACCACGGAGCCATTCTTCTCCACGGAGCTTGTGGATCACCTGCCCTGGAGCTCCTGCGTGCCAGCCCCGGACACCTATCTCGGCCACATCGTGGGCGCGCCCGACGTGCTCGACCATGTGGCCGAAATCAACGGCTACATGCGCCTGCTCGCCAGTCGCAGCCCCCGTGTACGCGTCTTCTCCATGGGCCACAGCGAGGAAGGGCGCGAAATGATTTTGGTGGCGATCGCGGACGAGGCCACCATCCAGAATTTGGATCGCTACCGCGCAATCACGGCGCGGCTGGCGGACCCGCGCGGCTTGGGTGACGCCGAAGCCGCGGCGTTGGTTCAAAAAGGCAAGCCTATCTACTGGGCGGACGGAAGCATTCACTCGCCCGAAACCGGCTCGCCCGAGATGCTGATGGAGCTGGCTTATCGCTTGGCGGTGGAAGATACGCCGCTCGTCGAGAGCATCCGCAAGAATTCCATTGTGTTGCTCACGCCCGTAGTTGAGACCGACGGTCACGACCGCTACGTGGATGTCTACAGATACCGCAAGCACCATCCGGAGGCTAACACCTATCCGCTCACCTGGTGGGGCCATTACGTCTCGCATGACAACAACCGCGACGGGATCACGCTGGCGCTTGACCTCTCCAAGAACATCACCAGGACCTACCTCGAGTGGCACGCCACCGTGTTGCACGATCTCCACGAGTCCGTCCCCTATCTTTACATCTCCACGGGCACCGGCCCTTACAACGCCTGGCTCGATCCCATAGTCACCAGCGAGTGGCAGCGCATGGCCTTTTACGAGGTGGAAGAACTCACGCGACGAGGCGTGATTGGCGTCTGGACGCATGGCTTCTATGACGGATGGACGCCCAATTACATGTTCTGGGCGGCGACGGGGCACAATTCTATCGGTCGTTTCTACGAAACTTTCAGCAACGTGGGCGCCGACACCGCCGAGCACTCGCTGGAGGCCCGTTCGACCAGCCGCGAGTGGTACCGTCCCAACCCTCCCCTGCCCAAGGTGAAATGGTCCGCGCGTGACAACATCAACCTCCAGCAGAGCGGCTTGCTGCTGGGCATGTACAACGTCGCCAGCCATGCCCAGGAGTATCTGGAGGACTTTTACATCAAGAGCAAACGATCGGTGGCCAAGGCGCGCACCGAAGGTCCGGCCGCCTGGGTGCTGCCCGCCGATGACCCTCGCCCCGGCGACCAAGCGCGATTGCTGAACATCCTCGAATCGCAGGGGATCGAGATTTCCCGCGCCCAGGAGGCCTTCGCCGCGCCCGTGCCGAACGTGGAAAGCCCGGCCATCGGCGGTGAAAGCAAGCCGGCAGACGCGAAGGAGGCGCGCGGCGAGGCAAAACCGGTTGAAGCCAAGGAAACAGCTGGGGAGCAAAAGACAAAAGCGAAGGAGCCCGCGGCCACTACCCTCCAACATTTCCCTGCCGGCAGCTATATCATCCGCATGGATCAGCCTTACAGCCGCTTTGCCGACACGCTGCTCGACACCCAGTACTACAGCCCCCACGATCCGCGGCCTTACGACGACACCGGCTGGACGCTGGGCGCTCTGGCGGACGTCAAGACGGTGCGGGTGATGGATACCGCCATCCTTGACGTGCCTGTGACTCGCGTGGAGGGCAGTGTGAGGGTGGCCGGAGGCGTGAAGGGGAGCGGCCACACGACGTATCTCGTCAACCACAATACCGACAGCGCCCTGGCCAGCTTCCGCTACCGGCTCGCGAGCGTCCCTATGGAGGCGGCCGAGGAGCCCTTCGAGGTGAGCGGCCACAAGTTCGCTCGCGGCACTTTTATTATTGCGAACGGAGAGCGCAGCCAGGTTGAAGCCGCAGCGCGCGACCTCGGGATCAGCGTCTTGGCAACCGACGAGAAGCCGAGCGTCACCCATCATGGGCTCGACGCGCCACGGGTAGCCCTGCTGCACGATTGGCAGAATACCCAGGACGGTGGCTGGTATCGCATCAGCTTGGACCAGCTCAAGATCCCTTACACCTACATCGCGGACACCAAAATCCGCGAGACCCCAAACCTCCGCGACCTGTTCGACGTGCTCATCGTGCCGCCGGATTGGGACGACTTGGCGGCCATGCTGCAAGGCATCCCCCTGCGCGGCAATCCCATGCCTTGGAAAAACACGCCGGAGACCCCCAGCTTCTTTGCGCCCGGGCTTGATTCGAGTGACGATATCCGGGGCGGCCTGGGTTATTCCGGCCTTGCTAATCTGGGAAAATTCGTTCAGGACGGCGGCCTGTTGGTGGCTGTGGAGTCAGCATCGGCTTTGCCCGTCGAGGGCGGAATGACGGAGATGCTCTCGCTTCGTAAGCCCCAGAAGCTGGTGAGTCCGGGCGACGTGTTGCTGGCCGACGTTGAAGATGCCAAGAGTCCGGTAGCCTACGGCTATGGCGAGAAGCTTTACGTCTACTACCGCGCCAATCCCATCCTGAATGTCGGCCTCGGATTCGGCGGCCGCCGGGGCGAGGAAGAAGGCGAGAATCGAAGCAGCGGCCGCGGCTCGCTGACTGATCCCGACGTGATTCAGGGCCGCCACTATATGCCTCCCGCAGAGAAGCCCAAGCGCACCCCGCGCGAGCAGGAGCTCTACATCCCGGACGAAGTCCGAATGTACTTGGGCTCCCTGATCCCACCTGCCGAGCAGTTTCCGCGCGTGATTCTGCGTTTTGCCGACGCCAAGAACCTGCTGCTGAGCGGACTGCTGGACGGGGCGCCGGAACTGGCGGAAAAGCCTGCGGTGGTGGACGTGCCTCATGGCCAGGGGCACATCCTGCTCTTCGCTACCAATCCCATGTGGCGGAATGAGAACTCCGGCAGCTTCTTCCTGCTCTTCAACGCCATGCTTAACTACCGTCACCTGGACGTGGGGCGCACCGCTCCCGAAGCTGAATCGAAGGCCGGTAAGAAATGAAAGACCGCGGCAGGGAACCGGGTTTACATCCGGAGGCGGGGCTAGAACTCGCCTCGGCGAGTCGCCGATCTTAATGGCGCCCCCGCCCTTCCCAAGCTGTGGCACCGACGGCCAACTTACGGATTCGGGTTTATCCGCGCCCGGGTAGCGTTGACTGAGGAGAAGATCGCCGCCCGCCCCGCGCCTTGCGGCGCGTCGCAAGACAGAACCGCGCCCATGATTGTCCCGACAGCACGCTCACTTTGCGGGAGGGTTGGAAGGGGGCGCGGCGGCCTGAACTTTCTCGATGGCTTCCTTCATGCCGGTCACCCACTTCTCCGTCGCGTCGTAACCGAGGCCCTTCAGAAGGACGACGCCCCCCGCGTCGACAATCCAATTCGCCGGGATTCCCTGCACCTTGAGCGTCTGCCATACGTAGCTGTACGCCGGGATGACTGTGAGCGCCAGTTGATGCTCCTTCAGGAAGGGCGCGATGAGCCCAGGGTTCTCGTCCATGTTGAAGGAGATGAACTGAACGTCGGAGCGATTCTTGTATTCGTCGATGAGTTTTTGTAAGCGAGGCAACTCCTCGCGACATCCCCCTCACCAGGACGCCCAGAAGTTCAGGAACGTCACCTTGCCCTTCAGCGAAGCCACGTTCCAAGTCTTGCCGCTGAGGTCCGCGAGTTCAAAGGCAGGCAGGGGTAGATTGGCATCCTCCCACGTCAACCCGGCTTGATTGGCCAAGGCGTCGGCCCGGCGGCCATACCATAGCCTCCAGCCTTCGTCCGTGCCGCCGAGGTTGGCCCAGAGTTGATGCGCATTGTCCGCGAGCTCATCCTTCTTTCCCGTCTCAGGCTTCTGCTGGGCATCGAGCCGGGTGAGCAGCGCATTCTCGTAGAACCCCATCGCATCGAGCTTGCGCCCGCGGAGTTCCGCTTCACGCGCCATCTGCCCCCAGTAGGCCGCGAGCCTGCCGGCATAGGTTTTCTTGTGGCGCTGATTGTCACCCGCGAGCGACTTGAAGTCTTGGAGCCACTCGTCCATCTGCGTTAACAAGAGCTGGGCCTTGTCCGCCTGCTTCAATTGCAGGTAGCCGTCCACTTCGAATTCCAGTCCCTGAAGGCGCGAGTAAGCCTGATAAAACTTGCTGTCAGCGAGGTTTTCTTTGGTGGCGTAGAGATCGTAGTACGGCTCCTTCGACTCAATTGCCCATTTGGCGAGTCCCTTCTGCGCCAACTCCACCACGCGCTCGGGCTCCAGATGCTTCTGGGAGAGAGCCTCGGCGAGGTCGGAGTAGAGATTGGAGTTGGGGCCGTCGGGCCCGGCATTGGTGATGGCAACTTGGAGCGCCTGGTCGACCCCCGACTTCACGTCAGCCGCGGGCACATCTTCAAGCTGCTCCATGGCATCCAAGCGCTCCATCCAGATGAAGGTTGTGTTTGGGCGCTCTTTGACCCACTGGCCTGTCTGCTGCAACAGATCACTGTAATAGGTTCGTTTCTTGTCCGGAGGCGCATCCTCGCCTGGCCAATGGTGGTCTTTTTCCCATTTCGACCTGGCAGGCAGCTCCCAGGGGCGTGGGAAACGGGTCTGGACCTGCTCCTGCGCCCAGTCGGACTGCTTTTGATCGTTCACCAGCTTGTAGCCGTCTTCCAGCGCCTCGTACCACTCGCGCTTGTCCTCGAGTTTAAGCTGGCGGAGGCGTTCGAGGTCCTGGCCCACCAGCCGCCGCAGCGCCTCATATTCAGACGCCGAATGCGCCTTGAACTCGAGCGACCAAAGCGTCCGGTAGGCGCCGACGGCATCGGGGTCGCTGCGGCTCGCGAGCAGGGTGCGCAACTTGGTGGAATACGGGCGCAGAAGGTCCTTGTCGTCCATGCGGGTCAGCGGCTCGTAACCGTCCAGGGAGGCGGGGCAAGCGTCGAGGAAGGCTCGGAGATGAGCGGCACTTTGTTCTTTGTTCAAAAACACCGGTGAGCTGTAGATGGTCAAAAGCTGAAGATGCGGCCAGGGGAATTTCGGATCGGCCTTGAGGGCACCGCTGAACAGCTTGATGGCCTCCGGTGACTGGCGTCCAACCAGCGTCATGCCGTAAAGGTACGCCAACTGCGGGTTGTCGGGGTTCCGCTCGTAACGCGCCTTGTATTCGGCAATCACCTTGTCCTTGTCGGACCTGCTATCCATCGAGTTGATGTACGCCCGCTGAACGAAGACGTCATCGGGATACTGGCGCAGCAAGGCTTGAAGGGCGGCGGCGTATTGTTCGTGAAACTGCCAGTCGGTCAGCGCCGGGGTCTGCTGGGGCAACCCATCGAGGGCCAATTTAACGGCCGGCGCGGGACCGCACACGTTGGCTGACTGCGCCCGCGCGTTGCCGGGCGCCAATCCCACCCACAGCAATGAGAAGCAGAGCCAAACCTTTAGGAGGCCGATAAAGGAAGGTTTCTGAGTACCCATCAAACCCTCCGAACTCGGAAGTTTCCCGTCTTTCTGCGTCTGGATTCTAACTCGTCTAGCCCTCAAGGTCAAACTGACGGAAGAATTGGCCTCAGAAGCGGCTGGACGACCTCTCCGCCAGAGAGGAGAAGGGCGAGGAAGTTATACTGCGCGTGGCATACACGGCGGCTCTTTGCATGTTACTCAGCTACATGATAGACTCCCCGATTTACTGCGTACCGAGTCAAGCGCCGAGCGGAGGGAGAATACGGCAAGTGGAAGAACTGGTATCGAGGAGACTGGTTGATGAATGTTTACCGAACCCACGAGCTCGTTCACATCTTCTTGAAACACCTTGAGGACCCACGGTCTCCCCTGCCGCCACCCGTTTTTTGGGACGGCTGCGAGGCGTATTACCACATCATGCGCTACGAGGGAGACCGTTCGGCTGAGGTGAAATGAGTTTTCCCTTAGGTTCTCGGGTCGGGTGTTTGTCCTCGGGATTTTCGCAGAACGTCTGCCGTTCCGCTGTTGTAGAAGAATTTGAATGAAGATCAAAGACGTTCGCGCCACAACCGTCAGTGTCCCCCTCGAAGCTCCGCTGAGGCACGCCCACGGTTGCCATTGGGGGCGGTTCGTCCGAACCATCGTCGAGGTCGAAACGGACGATGGGCTGGTCGGCCTCGGCGAAATGGGAGGAGGCGGCGAGTCGAGTGAAGAAACATTCCGCCGCCTAAAGCCTTATCTTGTCGGCCGGGATCCGGCCCGGCTCGAAGAGCTACGATTCCTTATCAGTAACCCAACGGCTTCTCTCTACAACAATCGAACGCAAATCGTCGCGGCGCTTGAATTCGCATGTCTCGACATCTTGGGGCAGTCTTGGAGAGTTCCGGTCTCCGAGATTCTCGGCGGCCGCTTGAGGGACCGGGTTCCGTTTGCGTCCTATCTCTTTTTCCGTTATCCCAGCCCCGCCGATGCGACTGGAGAAGTTCGCACCATTGAGCAGCTCGTGGCGCACGCACAAGAACTTAAGCAGCGATGGGGCTTCTCCACGCATAAGCTGAAGGGCGGGGTTTTTCCGCCGGAGTACGACCTGGAGTGTTATCGCGCGCTCGCTGCCGCATTGCCCCGGGATCGGCTGAGGTTTGACCCAAACGCCGTGTGGTCTACAGAGCAGGCCATCCAATTCGGCCGAGCGATTGAAGACCTGAACAACGATTACCTGGAAGATCCCGTCTTCGGCCTGAACGGAATGCGAAGGGCTCGAGAGAAACTCCGGGTGCCGCTGGCGACCAACACCGTGGTGGTCAATTTCGAGCAACTGGCCGCCAACATCCTCCATCCAGCCGTGGACATCATTCTTCTGGATACAACTTTCTGGGGAGGCCTTCGCCCCTGCATCAAGGCCGCGGCGATCTGCGAGACTTTTCAGTTCGGTGTTTCCGTTCACTCCTCGGGCGAGCTTGGAGTCCAATTGGCGACGATGTTGCATCTGGGTGCGGTTATTCCCAACTTGACCTTTGCTGTTGATGCTCATTATCATCACTTGAAGGATGATATTATTGCGGGCGGAAAGATGCGGTTCGAACAGGGCTCGATGGCGGTGCCGAACTCCCCCGGTCTGGGAGTGACACTCGATCGCGACAAACTGGTGAAGTACGCTGACGCCTACAAACGCTTGGGCTCCTATGCTTACGACCAGGATCCCCTGAGGCCCGGCTGGACGCCCACGATTCCGAACGCCAGGTGGGCTGACCCAGAAGATGATCGGATCCCCAAAATTAGTTTCTAGCGACGAAGGGACTCATCGGAGGAAAGCGATTGGCTTGAAGAATGAGGAGGAGCACGCCATGAACATGCAGGAACATCTCGTCGTGGAAAAGATGGTCTTCCGAAATACCAACCGGCACTTGGGTCGCGATATTTCAGTCACGCCGAGCAACAGCATGAGCCGACATCTCTGTTACGGGCGCATTATCTTGAACCGCTCCACCCCGTCGGTGTCTTTCAACAACGGTGACCACGAGACCGGCTTGGTCTGCCTTTCTGGGAGCGGCACGGTTCAGGTGGACGGAGAAAGCTTCGGGTTTGCTCAGTACGACTCCATCTACATACCCCGCAGCAGCACCATTGAAGTCCGCACCGCAGCGCAGGCGGACTTCGCCGAATTTTCATCTGACGTGGAGAATCGCTACCCGCTGCGGTTCCTGCCCTATGCGGAGATCGCGAAAGATCCGGCGCTGAAGTTCACCAGCGGCAAGCCCGGAAACGTGCGTCAGGTCAGCATCTGCCTTGGGAGAAACATTGAGGCAGGGCGCTTGCTTCTGGGCTTCACCATCTCCGATCCCGGCAACTGGACGAGCTGGCCCCCGCATGAGCACGCCGAGATGCTCGAGGAAATGTACGTCTACTTCGACATGCCGCGGCCAGCCTTCGGCATTCAATTGGTCTACAACAACCTCGAGCGCCCTGAGTTGGTCACCGTGGTGCGAGAGGGCGACGCCGTCCTGATGCCGGGCGGATATCACCCGAACGTTTCCGTCCCCGGACATCGCATCGCGTATCTCTGGGCTCTGGCTGCGCACCGCGAGAAAGAGGACCGACAATTCGGCGTGTTCAATGTGCAGCCGGATTTCAACCTCGGCGGTTCGGCGCCGAAGGCAAGTCGCAACTGATCGAACACCGATGCAACCCATGAACAAGCGCCAGCCGGGTGCAGAAGCTGGAGCGGCCACGTCAGTTGGCGCAGGCGTGGCTTCCGCCGCGTCCTCAGCGGCGCGCCGCCTGCTCCTCGGGCACTTTCGCTGGGTGATTTGCGCGCTCCTCCTGTTCGGCGCGACAAAGAACTACATGGACCGCCAGGTCCTGGGAGTGTTGAAAACTACCCTGCAGCATAATCTGGGTTGGAATGAAATCGAATACAGCAATCTGGTTTTCGCATTTACAACTGCGTATGCGCTCGGGATGCTGGCGATGGGCCACTGGATCGACCGGCTGGGGACACGAGTCGGATATTCAGTGGCCGTCGTCGTCTGGAGCCTCGCTTCTATGGCACATGCTGTCGCAAGCTCTCTTTCCGGCTTTGTGATGGCGCGCGCCGCCCTGGGTTTTGGCGAATCCGCCGTTATTCCCGCCAGTATCAAGTGTGTCGCTGAATGGTTCCCCAAGCGGGAGCGGGCGCTGGCAACCGGCATTTTTAATGCAGGAACGAATGTGGGCGCGATTATCACGCCATTGTGTGTGCCTTGGATCACCGTGCATTTGGGCTGGCGTTGGGCGTTTCTCATCATTGGCGCCCTGGGCTTCGTCTGGCTGCTTTTCTGGCTCCTGCTGTATCGAAGGCCGGAAGAGCACCCGCGCTGCTCGCCGGCCGAGCTCGCGTACATCAGGAGCGATCCCGACGATCGAGCCCCAGACATTCCATGGATGAAACTGCTGCGGCATCGCCAGACGTGGGCTTTCGCCGTGGGCAAGTTTGTGACGGATCCCATCTGGTGGTTTTACCTGTTCTGGATCCCCGATTTTCTCCAGCGCGAGCATGGGGTGGCACTGATGCAGATTGGTATGCCCATCGTGGTCATCTATGTCCTCTCCGACGTCGGGAGCATTGTGGGTGGTTGGATCTCTTCTTTCCTCATTCGGCGCGGGTCAAGCGTGAACGTTGGGCGCAAGATCGCGATGTTGCTGTGCGGCCTCATTGTGCTGCCGATCGTGTTCGCCTATCGCGTGCGGGACCTCTGGACGGCGGTCGTCTTGATTGGCGTGGCGGCAGCGGGACACCAGGGGTTTTCCGCCAACCTGCTTACGCTTCCGGCGGATATGTTCCCGAGCCGTGGCGTCGCATCCGTGGTGGGGATCGGTGGCATGGCCGGGGCGATCGGTGGGATGCTCATCGCCAAAATCGTGGGTTATGTACTCCAGAGTACGGGCAGCTACAGAATTCCTTTTTTGGCGGCCGGCGTGGCATATCTGGCCGCACTGGCGCTCGTCCATTTGATCAGCCCGCGGCTTGAGCCGGTGCGAGTGACGAGCGAGTGAGCGCTGGATGCTCGAGGCCTTCCGACTGACGGGAAAGAACACGAAAGTCAGCGGGTCGCACCGAGAGCTGGCGCGGGTATCGCAGGGGGGCTGTTCCTGCCCACCGCAATGCGAAAAATCCGGAATCGTCGTGGAATTAGAAAGTGAGGTCGCACGATGCGCCCCGAACAATGGGAGTTATTCAAGAAAGTCGCAAAATCGCGGCGCGCCGACCGCGTACCTGTTTCTCTCATCATCGACAGTCCCTGGATCCCAGGATATCTGGGCATCAAGCACGTTGACTACTACTTTGATCCGGAAGTCTGGTTCCAGGCAAACCTCAGGATCATGGAAGAGTTCCCCGAGATCATCGTGTTTCCCTCTTGGTGGGTGGAATATGGCATGGCGATCGAACCTTCCGCTTTAGGCTGCAGGATCCGCTTCTTGCAGGATCAACCTCCCTCTCAATTGCCCATGCTATTCCGCCTGGAGGATTTGGATCATTTCCCGACCGTAGACCCTTTTGCGGATGGCCTGATGTCCGCGGCGCTCCACCGATACCAAACGCAAAGGACGCGCATTCTTGAGGCGGGCTACATAATCCCCGTGGTGACTGCTCGCGGGCCTCTTTGCTCGGCTGCCTTCCTGCGTGGCCTGACGCAGCTCATGCTGGATATAACCGACAACCCAGGCGGTGTACACAAGCTGATGTCTTACACAACCGACGCCACGATCAATTGGCTGCGAGCCCAGGCGGAAGTTATCGGCGACAGCGTCGAAGGGATATTCATCCTCGACGATATCGTGGGCTTTCTTTCACGCAAGCACTACTTGGAGTTCGGCCATCCTTACTTGAGACGAGTTTTTGACAGCTTTCCCAAAGCTTGGGTCAAGGTGTACCATAACGACGCCAATATCGAACCCTTCCTAGAAGATTTGGTCGAGGTCGGCTTCGACGTACTAAACTGGACTCCTAAACTGGAAATTAACGAAGTTCGGAGGAGGACCACAGGCAAGATCTGCCTGATGGGGAACATAGCTCCATTGGAGATCGGAACGCGCGGTACACCTCAAATTGTCAAGCTGACGGTGGTAAACCTGCTGCACAAGGTGGGCAGAGACGGTATCATCCTTTCTCTGGGTGGTGGGGTCGGCGGTGGAATGCCGAAAGCCAATATCCTGGCTATGGCTGAGGCGGTAAGGGAATTCAATTCCCAGTAGGAGCCGCATCCTTCTTAGCAAGTCCCACGGCAGCACGTGAAAAGGAATCAAGTGTGGGAACCATGAGTGATCCTGTAGATCGTCTATTTAACCTCAGAGGATCCGTTGCAGTGGTGACTGGCGGCGGCACCGGGATTGGACGGGCGATAGCTTTGGGATTGGCAGAGGCGGGGGCCAGCGTGGCCGTGTGGGGCAGACGCTATGATCCACTCGCGACGACAGTCCAGGAGATCCGGCAGCGCGGGGGCCGAGCGCTACCCGTTTCGATGGATGTGACTGACCGTGATTCAGTTGAGCAAGCCTTTCAGGAGACCGCCAACTCATTCGGCGAAGAGGCAAACATCCTTGTGAACAGCGCGGGCACGCACGTGAAGGTCCCGGCTTTGGAGATGCGCGAACAAGACTGGCAGCGAGTGTTCGATGTAAACGTGAAGGGTACTTTCCTTGCGTGTCAGAATTTTGCGCGGCGCTTTCAGAATAAGCGGCCTGGGTCCATTGTGAATATTGCATCGTTGAGCACTTTCGTCGCCTTTCCGGAAACTGCAGCCTACGCCGCCAGCAAAGCAGCCATCGGACAATTGACCCGCAGCCTGGCTTCTGAATGGGCTCGGGCGGGAATCCGGGTCAACGCGGTCGCTCCAGGCTTCTTCTTGACCGACTTGAACAAACCAATTCTTGAGGGGACTGAAAGAGGTGCACAGGCGATTGCTCGGACTCCTATGGGACGCCTGGGGGAACTGGACGAACTGGTCGCCCCGGTCATTTACCTGTGCTCACCAGGAGCGAGCTTCGTCACAGGTGTCATTATTCCTGTTGATGGGGGCTTGCTGGCAACAGGCTTTTAGCATCCCTCGGTTAAGTGAACCCGGGGCTTGTACGATCAAATCTCGCTCCGCGTCATCGGACTCGCTGGAGGGAGGTCAGTCTTTAACCTTCGAGGCCGATGTTCGTGACACGTCCAAAGTCGCCGGTGACGACGTGGCGGAGTCATGATTCGAGTATCCCCCATCGCCAATCACGCCGATCCGTGCGCTCAAGGGGTTCAAGCTCGTTCACGTTCTTCCGGGTGAAACTATGAGGAGAAACTGGTCGTGTTGTGCTGCGCTTGCACTGATGGCTTCTTGCCTCGCAGCTAATGCGCAAGGGCCGTCTTCGGCCAATTACGACGAGTCAAAGGCCGGAACGTTCACTCTTCCCGACCCGCTCATCCTCAATAACGGCAAGCCCGTCCTTACGACGAGCGAGTGGATGAAGCGCCGGCGCGCGGAGATTCTCGAGCTCTTTGAGACCAACGTTTACGGCCGCAGTCCGAGGCCGCCGAAACATATCCGCTTCAATGTCTTCGATGTCGACAACAAAGCGCTCGAGGGAAAGGCAATCCGCAAGCAGGTGACCATCTACTTTTCACCCGAAGAAGATAAGGCCCGCGAGGATCTTCTGATCTACATTCCAGCCGATGCCCCAAAACCCGTTCCGGTGATCCTCGCCCTCAACTTCTTCGGCAATCAATCCGTGCTCGACGACTCTGGCATCAAGCTGGCGACCATCTGGGACTGGAAGACGCACCTGCAACAGCAAGCCCCGGAACAATCGCGTGGGCGAGACAGAGAATTCGATGTTGAGAAGATCCTGGCCCACGGCTACGGGTTTGCCAGCGTTTGCTATCAGGACCTCGAGCCGGACTTCCAAGGCGGATATAAACTCGGCATCCGCCCGTTGTTCTTTAAACCGGGCCAAACCGAGCCTACACCTGATGATGGGGGAGCGATCGGGGCGTGGGCTTATGGTTTGAGCCGCGCTATGGATTACCTCGAGAAGGACAAGGACGTTGATCCAAAGCGTGTGGCCATCATGGGCCATTCTCGCCTGGGCAAAACGGTGCTCTGGGCAGGCGCCCTGGACACGCGTTTTGCGATGGTGCTCTCAAGTTGTTCGGGAAGAGGAGGCGCCTCACTGTGGCGCCGCAACTACGGCGAAACGCTCCATAGCATGTCGGGTGCTTTTCCGTATTGGTTCGGCGCCAACCTCCTAAAATACGCCAACCGGGTTGATCAGCTTCCGGTCGATTCCCACGAACTGATCGCCTTGATCGCTCCACGCCCTGTATACATCACCGGCGCGGAAGACGACAGGTGGGGCGATCCGAGAGGCGAGTTCCTCGCCTGCGTGGCAGCGGGACAGGTGTATCGCCTGCTCGGCGGGCAAGACCTGGGTACGGATCAGATGCCACCGCTCAATCAGCCCATCATGCACACCATCGCCTTTCACATCCGAGAGGGCAAGCATGCGGTCACGGCGTTCGATTGGGACCAGTTTCTGGCCTTCGCCGACATGCACCTGCGAGCCCGCTAATCAAGGGTGTTTTCGGACCTCCGGGTATCTCATCACAGTTGTCTTGGGTTGATCGCAGTGGAGTCTTTATCGAGCGCTCCAAGCGAGGCAGTTGCACCGGCTCCGTCCAGCCCCGAAACATCCGGTCCAGCGCGCAAAACTTGGCAGTTGGAACTCCTGCTGGTTCGGGAAGGCTAAGAAATGGGAAAAGTCCTGTTAGATTTCGCTTGACATGCTCTGGGTTCTGGGGGTAAAAGCTTAGTTCGGATGTCGAACAAAGTGCAGCACCGGGTCGCGGCCAGACGAATCAAGGGTTGAGGATCACGAGGTAGTGTGACGGCAAGCGCCGTCGCGGTTGCGGCTGGCAGGTGCCTCAACTTGTTCGAAACGGCTGGCGCTCAGTGAGGGCTGTGGCAGGGAAAGGCGCCACACCATGCTAACGCCGGTGAAGGAATCGCGCGAGTGGCCAGTTCGGAAATCGCACGGGAGATTAACCGCAGCAACGTCTTGGACATGATCCGCACGAACCAGCCCTTGTCGCGTGCCGATCTGGCGCGCCGGACGGGGCTGCAGCGGAGCACGGTCTCACTGATTGTGGATCAGTTGATCAGCGAGCGCTGGGTCGCTGAAGGAGACCTCGGGCAGTTGCCCCGCGGGAGGCGGCCCCGGTTACTCTATCTCAACACCGACCGCGCGGGGATTATCGGAATTAATATCATGCCACGCCTGACCAGCATCGTGTTGGCGGACCTGAACGGTCGCTTCCGGGCGGAGGAATCCATTCCCACGTCGCGTGATCCCAGCACGTTCATTGGCGTTCTGAGCTCCTACGTTTGCCGCCTCATTCGCCAGCATGCCGATGTGGCCTACGAGGGGATCGGCGTGAGCGTGCCTGGGCGCGTGGATTATCTCGCGCAACGGCTGGTTTTCGCCCCAAACCTCGGGTGGCAAGAAGTGGATTTGAAGAACCCCCTGGAAAGCTCGACGGGCCTTCCGGTGCAAATCGAAAACGCGGCCAACGCCTGCGCTCTGGCGGAGGTGTGGTCCGGGCCCCATGAGGGAATGAGCGATCTCGTCGCCGTCACCGTATCGGAAGGAATCGGTACGGGGATCGTCGCCAACGGCCACCTGGTGCGGGGACCGAGCGGCGCGGCGGGCGAATTCGGCCATGTATGCCTGGACCCGCAGGGGCCGAAATGTAAGTGCGGCGGCCGCGGGTGCTGGGAGGTCTACGCCTCGAACGCCGCAGCCATTCGGAATTACGGCCGCCAGAACCCGGACCGGTCCGGCAAGCCGGAGGAAGAGATTACCAAAGACCCCGTGACCAGCTTTACTGACATTCTATCGCTGGCAGAGCGTGGCGACCGCAGGGCCGGCGAGGTTCTAGAGGCAATGGCCCGCTATTTGGGCTTTGGTATGGCGATGCTCGTGAACGGACTGGCGCCGTCGGTGATCGTCGTCGTGGGCGAGGTGACCCGGGCGTGGAAGCGCGTCGGCCCGCTCGTTGAGAGCGTCGTTCGAGACTGCGCTCGCACCCACGCTGCCACCCGCATCGTACCAGCCGACGACGCGACGCAGCCGCGGCTCCGGGGTACCATCGCTCTCGTTTTGCAAAAACACTTCCGCCCGCGGCTTTTCGCCTGAAACGCGTGCGGACCAGGTGAAGCCTTTTTCACCAACCGTGATTCCGGATTGTTGGGGAGGTACTGATTTAGTGCGAGGTTGCAACAAAGTACGTCTTAAACGAAGCGCGCGTGGCGGTGAGTGGCTTCAATCTGTCCGGCGCGTTTCGCCTGTACGCTTGCGTGCCTGGGCCGGGGGTCAGTGGAATCGAGGTCGGAGCTACTCTCAGCGACTTGATTTCAAGAAACAATCATCTGACTGAAGCGAAGGAGGATGTGATGACACGAGAAGATATGAAACTCAAGGTTGCTTTACTCAGTATAGTGTTATTACTATTCGCGGGTGCTGCCAAGGCGCAGGTGCTTTACGGCTCGCTCACCGGCAATGTCACTGACGCGTCCAATGCCCCGATTCCTGGAGCGAAAATCGAGGCAGCGAACGTTGGAACGGGGATCGCCACACAGGCCGTTACTGACGTCCGCGGAGTTTACTTGATGACTAACCTTCAACCTGGCACGTATCGAGTGACGATCTCCTCCGGGGGTTTCGCCACGCTCGTCCAAGAGAACGTACGAGTGGATGCCAACACCGAACGCCGGACGGACGTCCAACTGCAAGTAGCCCGTGTGAGCCAGCAGATCACGGTGACCGCGCCCGTTGAGGCCCTTCAGACGGACCGCAGCGATGTGAAGAGCCAGCTCAACTCCACCCAGGTTACGAGTCTTCCCCTGGGAAATGATCGTAACTTCCAGGTGCTCTACGTCCTGGTACCGGGAGCGGCTCCGCCTTTCGCCTCGCACTCGTATGCGGGGAATCCCACGCAGTCGCTGGCTATGTATGTGAATGGCGGCTCTGACACAAGCAACATAACCCTGATTGACGGCTCGATCGACAGCAATTATTGGGAACAGAATCTCATCGCCTACGTGCCGCCTACGGAAGCGATCGAGGCCGTGAACATCGTGACCAGCGGCTTCGACGCCGAGCAAGGAAATGCCGCGGGGTCCGTCACCAACGTGACGATTAAATCCGGGACCAACGCCTTTCATGGCAGCGCTTTCGAATACAACACCAGCAGCGCTCTGCAATCCCGGAACTATTTCTACTACGGCCCCACGGTTCCGAAGTACGTTCTGAATCAGTTCGGGATATCGCTGGGGGGGCCGATTAAGAAAAACAAATTGTTTTTCTTTGCCGATTGGGAACGCTATCGGCTGAGCGAGCTGGGGACCGCCATAACTTCCATCCCCACGCAGGCCATGGTTGGAGGGAACTTCTCGGCCGCAATACCTGCCGGAACTGACTGCAATACAACGCACATAGCAGGGTGCATTTACGACCCCACCACCGGGAATCCTGATGGGACGGGGCGCACAGCGTTTCCGAACAATATCATCCCCCCGGGCGAAATCAGCACGGCGGCCTCGACATTGGCAGCGCTGATCCCTCCGCCGAACTATGGAGCTGCCGGCGCGATTGCGAACAATTATCAGAGCGTCGGCGATCTTCTGTTCCACCGCGACAGCGTGGACCTCAAGATCAACTACCTTCCCTCCGACAAGAGCACATTTTTTGCGCGCTACAGCGGGGAGCCGACGTATGTCTTCGATCCCCAACAGCTTGGCAAGGCCGGGGGAAATGCTCTGGGCTCCGTCTCCCAACCCGGCAACGCGTATGGCTTGACTCAGAATTGGGCCCTGGGCGGGACGTACGCCTTTTCTCCCCGCCTGCTGTTGGATGCCAACGCGGGGTACACGCGGCCACGCTATTCTGCCCAAAATACCGATATCTCGACCAACTTTGGTTCGGATACGCTGAAAATTCCCGGCACGAATGGCGCCAACCCGCTGCAAGGCGGCATTCCCAATTTCGGTTTAACCAGTCTCAGCCCGCTGGGCAACAATGCTGTCTCCAACCCCTTCCTCTTTCGCGACAATCAGTACACGGTTGCCGCGAACCTCAGTTGGGTGAAAAGCTCCCACTCCTTCCGCTTCGGCGGCACCTAGGGCCGCCATGACATGAACCGTTTCCAGGGCCAACTTATGTACGGTGTGCGGGGCGGATTCAGTTTCACCGGAGGCGTGACGTCATTGAAGGGAGGAGCCGCGTCGAATGCTTACAACACGTGGGCGGATTTCCTTCTGGGCCTGCCGTATGGCTTGGGGAAGGATTACGTCTATGTGAACCCCTCCACAACACGGGACAGCAATTATGCCTTTTACGCGCGCGACAATTGGCAAGTCACGAAGAAGCTGAGTATCAATTACGGGGCGCGTTATGAACTCTATCCCATCCCCACGCACGATCACTACGGGTCGGGTAATTACGATCCGACTACGGACACGGCGTATCTCGGGGGAGAAGGGGGGGTGCCTCGGGGTGCGTATATGAGTACGGGCATAGGACAACTGGAACCGCGCGTGGGCTTTGCCTATCGCGTGAACGAAAAGACGGTCATCCGTGCAGGCTATGGCATGAGCAGCGACCCTTATGCATTGCTTTACATGGCCTGGATCTACCCGAATGTGATTTCGCAGCAGATCGCCGGCGCCAATTCCTACACGCCTGGGGGCAGCCTGTCCAATACCTGGACCGGCCCGACCACTCCCGGGGTCACCCTGGCCGCAGGAATCCCTTCATTCACCTTCCCGGACCTGACTCAGGGGAAGTTCCCCCTGCCGAACAACATAGGGACTTACGCTTATCCGTCGGCCTACCATCGCGGCTACACGGAGGCATGGGATATCGCCGTGCAACGCGATTTGGGCAAGGATTTTAACTTCCAGATCGCGTATGTCGGTGATCATATGGTTCGGGAGTGCCTGTTTATCAACTACAACGCTGCCGGCCCCGGCGGTGGCAACGCCGGAACTCCTCTCGAGCTAGCCGGATTTAAAAATCCCAACGCCGTCACCTTCAACGGACCCTCCACGGGTGGGAGCTACCATGCTTTGGAGACCCAGCTCACGCGGCGGGTGGCCGGCTCTCAAGTAGGGGTTGTCTATACCTATTCGAAGACCATCGACAATAATGATACCGAAGCTAACAGCAATGTGACTTTTGCCTATGCGCCGATCCTATACCGGAACAAAGCTCTCGCTGGTTACGACCGCACGCACAACTTCCAAATGTATGCGGTATATGATTCGCCGTTTGGCCACAACCAGCACTGGGTGACGAAGGGCGCGGGCGCAGCGATTCTCGGCGGGTGGAACCTGAGTCCCGTTCTGAGCCGTGAAAGCGGCACGCCGTTCACAATCGGTTCCTCCGGCAGCTCCCTCAATGCCCCTGGCAACAGCCAAGCCGCCGACCAAGTCAAACCCCAAGTCGCCATCCTCGGAGGCCATGGCGCCAATTCACCTTACTTCGATCCGATGGCATTTGCACCGGTTACGGCGGTGCGATTTGGCACGACCGGGAGGAACACTGTGCGGGGTCCGGGATTCTTCAACATAAACCTCAGCTTGGTTCGCGACTTCACCCTGACCGAACGTTTTAAGCTGCAATTCCGGGCGGAGGCCTACGGCCTTACCAATACGCCCAATTTTGGCAATCCCGGAGCAACCGTATCGAACGCCAAATTCGCCAATGGAGCGGTTACAAGTTACGGTGGTTACGACATCATCAGCTCGACGATACAACCTATTACAGGATACGCGGGTGGACCGGACCGGCAGATCCGCTTCGCGCTGAAACTTTCGTTCTGAGAGTCAGAGCAGGCCAGAAGAAAACCGGCGGGAAAGGGGCCTCTCCAAGTCTTGGGGGGCCCTCCCCCGCTCCCACGGGCAGAAGGACGGGGCTATCGCAGTCCTTTGCCGCCGACGCCGAACCTAAACCGAGCCTCGCCGGAACTAAAACAGGAAAGTTGGACGATCGCAAAGCACGGTCCTTGCTCGGCCTTGACAAACTGGCACGTTTGTGCGAAACAGGGCTTCGCTAGTTGGTTCCAAGTCACCTCAAGCGCCAGAGCCGGAAGCAAGCAGGGATGTTGGACAGCCTTCCCAGCACCGTTGGACCTAAACGGACGTCAGCCTTGTGCGGACCATTCCACAAACACCCCCCGCGACTGACGGATTGATAGGAAGAGAGGTGAGAACTTGAAGACTCTGATTTTTTCCTTACTTGCGCTGGCGGTCGCGCCGGGTGTGGCGATGGGGCAGTTCCAGTTCCACGATCTGAACTCCAAGTCGGTCGAGTTGACGGAAAATGGCTCGCCGGTGTTTGTCTACAATTACGGAACCATGCTCAAAGAAGGTACAGCGCCGGATCGCGCCCGCTGCTGCTATCTCTCTCCCGTCTACGCGCCCAACGGCGTGGTGGTCACCGATGATTTTCCCAAGGATCATCCCCACCACCGCGGTATCAGTTGGATGTGGCCCGTCGTCGTTGTGGATGGCAAGACTTACGACCTTTGGACGATCAAGGGCATCCTGGACCGGTTCGAGAAGTGGGAGCGCAAGGAAGCCGGCAAGGACAAGGCGGTGCTGGCGTTTCAGGACGGCTGGTACGTGGGCGATCGCAAGGTGGTGCAAGAGAACGTGGAGATCGTCGCGCATCCCATTGTGGACGGGCGCCGCGACCTCGACATCACCATCACCCTGCATTCGGCGGGCGCGGAGGTGGCGATCGGCGGCACGCACGAACACGATAAGGGTTATGGCGGAGGGCTGGAAATCCGCTTCGCTCCGCGCGCCGAAACCAAGATTCGCACCGCAGCGCAGGAGGACGCGCCCGACAGCGACCGCGTCCCCGCGGCTTGGGCGGAGCTGACCGGCAATTTTGGTGGCAAGATGGCCACCACGCGCGTCACCGAAGATCCTTCCAACCCCGTGGCGCCCAACGGTTGGTGCTTGCGCCATTACGGATTCGTGGGGGTGGAATATCCCGGACTGGAATTGCGCCGCCTGGACAGCCAGGTGCCTCTGACCATGAAGTTCCGCGTATCGCTCTCGGGAAGTTCATCGAGTGCGGGCCTGACGGAAGAGCACGTCCTGGTTTACACACACAACGGCAAAGGCTACGTTCACGACAACATTCAATCGAGCGTTGAAGCCATCAAGAAAATGGGTGCGGAGAACGGATTCGAGGTGGATGTGACGGATGATCCGCTCTTCTTCGCGGACTCAACCCTGAAACAGTACAAGGCTGTGGTGTTTGCGAACACCAATAACGAAGCGTTCTTGAACGACTCCCAGCGGAACGCTTTTAAGCATTACATCGAGTCCGGCGGCGGCTTTGTGGGCATCCACTCCGCCTCGGGCTCGGAGCGCGACTGGCCGTATTTCTGGTCAGTGCTGGGTGGGAAGTTCGTGCGCCACCCACACCAGCAGGTGTTTCTTGTCCGGGTAAAGGATGCGGACTTTCCGGCCACCCGGAAATTGCCTGCCACGTTCGAATGGAAGGATGAGTGTTACTTACTCGACCACCTCAACCCGGATATTCATGTGCTGTTGGTCACCGATCGTACCAAACTCGATGATCCCGATAAGGCGAAGCATCCCGACGAAGAATTCGGCGACTCTCTGCCACTCTCCTGGTATCACTATTTCGACGGTGGCCGGGAGTATTACCTTGCCCTCGGCCACAATAAGGCGGACTATTCCAACCCCCTTCTATACAACCAGATCCTGGGTGGAATTCTTTGGGCCATGGGAGGGAAGTGAAAAGAACAGTGACGAGTGAAAAGTGACAAGTGACCAGTGAGACGAGCCGTGTACGCTCGCCACTCGTCACTCTTCACTTGTCACTGAAGTTTGGAGGTGAGATCATGCATTTCGAAAAGACGACATCGCGACGACGATTCCTGAAAGGCTCGCTCACCGCAGCCGCGGCCATCGGATTTCCCACCATTGTCCCGGCCCGCGTTTTCGGCCGGAGCGCACCGAACAACATGATCCAGGTGGCGCAGATCGGCTGCGGCCGCATCGCCCGCGACTCCGAATTCAGGGGCATCCTTAGAAATAGCGATGTGGCCCGCTATGTGGCCGTGTGCGACCTGGATACGGTCCGCATTGCCGACGCGAAGAATTTGCTCGAACAGGCCTACGCGAAGAAGTTCGGAGCAGGGAAGTACGCGGAGCTCAAAACCTACGGCGATTATCGCGAGATGCTTCAAGACAAGAGCATCGATGCGGTGTGCATCAGCACGCCCGATCACTGGCACGCCCAGCCCGCTATGGAAGCGGCGTTGGCCGGCAAAGACATCTATCTCCAAAAGCCCGCTTCGCTGACCATCAAGGAAGGCCGCCAGATGGCGGATACCATGAAGCGGACGGGCCGCATTTTCCAGCAGGGAAGCCAGCAACGATCGGACTACAACTTTCGCTATGCCTGCGAGTTGGTTCGCAATGGCCGCATCGGCAAAGTTCAACAGGTCCTGATTGGATTGCCGGTGGATCCCTCTGGGGATGTGGAACCGGAAATGCCCGTGCCGTCGAACTTGAACTACGACATGTGGCTTGGCTCCACGCCCGTGGTTTATTACACGGAAAAACGCGTGCATCCGCAGGCAGCGACCTCAAAGGTTCGCTACGACCGCCCGGGCTGGCTGCGCTGCGAGCAATTCGGCGCCGGCATGATCACCGGCTGGGGCGCGCATCACATCGACACGGCACACTGGGCCATGGACACCGAATACACCGGACCGGTGGAGATCGTCGCCAGCGCTGAGTTCCCCAAGAAGGGGTTGTGGGACGTCCATGGCCCGTTTCACGTGCGGGCGAAATATGCCAACGGCGCCGATATATATATCAGCGAGAAGTATCCGACCGGCGTCAAGTTCATCGGTGAAGACGGCTGGATTTGGGTCACGCGCGGCGCGCCCGTCACCGCCAGCGATCCGGCCGCGGTAAAGTCCCGCAACGCGGCGCTGGATGCGAGCGACCTGAAGATGCTCCGGGCCGGCATTAAGGACGACGAAATCCACCTGCACCATAGCCCCAAGAACGATCATCACCTGGACTGGCTGGCCAGCATCAAGACGCGCAAGCCGCCGGCGGCGCCGGCGGAAGTGGGCCATCGTTCCTGTACCGCCTGCCTGCTGGCCCACGCGGCCATGAAACTGAATCGCGAACTCAAGTGGGACCCGCAGGCGGAACGCTACGTCAACGATGAGGAGGCGAACGCCCTGCTTTCCCGCCCGCAGCGCGCGCCCTACGGCACCGACTACGTGCTATCGAAGCAGGCATGAACGGGGACAATCGGAAGATCCGCGACGTCCGCGCGACCACCGTTGCGGTTCCGCTCGAAACGCCGTTGCGCCACGCCAACGGCTGCCACGGGGGCGGGTTTGCACGCCCGACCGCCGAGGTGGAGACTGACAACGGGCCGATAATGCAGGATGAGCAAATTGACCGGCGGGAATTCTTGAAGAGTGCAGGAATAACCGCTCTGCTCGGAGGCTCCGCAACAGCCTCTGCCCCGCCCGCGGCGCAACCCCCGACCGCAGTTGGCCGTGGGCGGCTCCCTCCGCGAATAGCCGAGCATATGGAAGCTTCAACCGAAGTTAGACTCATTACGCTCGATCCCGCCCACTTCCACGCGGCTCTGGTTCAAAAAGAGATGCTGCCAGGGATCGCGAAACGCGTTTCTATCTACGCTCCTCTCGGCCCCGATCTCCTGGCGCACTTGAGTCGTATCGAACAATTCAACACCAGAGCCGACAACCCGACGAACTGGGAACTCGATGTCCACTGCAGCCCTCGGTCGCTCGACGAGATGCTTTCCGCACGGCCTGGCAATGTCGTGGTGCTTTCCGGCCGCAATCGCGGCAAGATCGATAAGATCAAAGCGTCTCTTGATGCGGGCTTGAATGTGTTAGCGGACAAGCCTTGGATTATCCGGGCCGAAGATCTTCACGCTCTTGAGTCCGCTCTGGACGTTGCCGATCATAAGGGCCTGGTCGGCTACGATATGATGACCGAGCGGTACGAGATTACCACGATCATTCAGAGAGAACTCGTGAATGACCCAGCGATCCTCGGCTCGATTGTACCGACCTCGGATAACCATCCCGGCGTCTTCATGGAAAGCGTCCATCACATCATGAAGACTGTCGCAGGGCTCCCGAGCCTGCGCCCGCTGTCTTTCTTTGACATCCAGGAGGAGGGGGAGGGCCTCACCGACGTCGGCACCCACCTGGTGGATCTGGTCCAGTGGACGCTTTTTCCAAATCAAGCCATCAATTATCGGGAAGACATCAAGGTAGTAGGCGCCAAGCGGTGGGCTACCCCCATCACGGCATCTCAATTTCGGCAGATTACCGGGGGCGCGGGTTTTCCCGCCGTTCTGGCCCCTTACGTCCAGGGAGACCGATTCGACTATTACTGCAACAATCAGGTTGATTACAAGATTCGGGGCATCCATGTGCGCCTGAATGTACTGTGGGATTACGAGTCGCCAGCCGGCGTGGACTTTCATCATGCCGTATACCGGGGGACCAACGCCCGCATCGAGGTACGGCAGACCGACAAAGAGAACTACCGACCCGAATTGTACGTCGCGCCTAACGGGCCTGAGCGCCACGCCGCGGTCCGGCAGGCATTGCGAGAGCGTATCGAGCGGCTGCAAGGCGCCTATCCCGGTATCGAATGCGAGGTCTTAGCCGATGAGTTGCGCGTGAGCATTCCGGATCGCTACCGAGTCGGCCACGAGGCGCACTTCGCCCAGGTTCTAGCGCAGTTCCTGAAGTATTTGAAATCGCCAGAATCGATGCCGGTGTGGGAGCGACCCAATATGATCGCGAAATACTATGTCACAACCGCGGGTGTCCAACTGCGTCGTCCTACGTAACAGGCTTCATTCTAGCCCGCTTTTCTCACCAGTTATTCCGAGAATCGGTTTCGAGCCCTGATCGTCGATGCTGAGCGGGATTTTTGGGGGTAGCGGGTCGGAACGAGACTAGCCTGGATTTCTCACCACGCTCTGCCGTTCTTCGCCGGGCCTTCGGAAGGGCAGTCCCGCTCTGCGGGACCGCCGAAAATGCGGCTCGGCAAGCAGCAAGAAAAGCTCGGGGGCAGACCCTCTTTGCGATTGAGTCATCGCTAGTGTGGTGTCCCATAATTACCTTGACTTATACAGGTAAGGCCAGTATGCTTGAGTGCATGAGCCGAGTCGCAGCTCCGATTATTCTGTCGGCCGAGGAACGGACCGCCTTGGCGGCGTGGTCCAGCAGCCGGAGTCTTCCCTTTCGGCTGGTCCAACGTGCTCGGATTATCTCGATGGCAGCC
>Ga0208321_1000126_pt1 | contig 90283 bp, 76 predicted proteins | sample June2015DPH_4_15_FD_184692 | JGI IMG/M metagenome (GOLD analysis project Ga0208321, IMG submission 184692) | Peatland microbial communities from SPRUCE experiment site at the Marcell Experimental Forest, Minnesota, USA - June2015DPH_4_150... | ecosystem: Environmental > Terrestrial > Soil >... | reverse complement strand
GGTGATGCCGGGGGATAACGTGAACCTGGAGATTGCGCTGATCACGCCCATCGCCATGGAGAAAGGGCTGCGCTTCGCCATCCGCGAAGGTGGACACACGGTGGGCGCCGGCTCGGTCACGGAGATTCTTGCGTAACAAAACCATCGGAAGTTCGTAAACCGATTGGGTTGGAAACTTAAGAGGGCGCAAGTAAGCCAGGAAGGGGAGTCGAGGCCTTTCTAATGCGCGAAATCATCACCTTGCAATGCGGTGAATGCAAGAACCGCAATTACACGACGACGAAGAACAAGAAAAAGACGCAGGACCGGCTGGAGCTCAAGAAGTTCTGCCCTGCGTGCCGGCACCACACCTTGCATAAGGAAGTGAAGTAGGAGAAAGGCAGCCGACAGTTGGCAGTCCACAGTTGACAGTGAAAGACGTAAGAGCCTGAAGGTTTTTGCTGTTAACTGTCAACTGTCAACTGTGGGCTGGTGCTTTACAGGGGCGTAAGTTCAACGGCTAGACTGCCGGTCTCCAAAACCGGACGTGGGGGTTCGAATCCCTCCGCCCCTGCCAGAGCCCCTCAAGCACGAAGCGTGGGCCTGTTGGAGTACAGAGGAAACCATGGGCGAGCAGGTCAGTATTGAGAAGAGTACTTGGGTTCAGGTTCGGGAGTATATGTCCGACGTTCGGACGGAGATGAAGCGCGTGACCTGGCCAAACAAACAGGAAATCTACGGCACGACGGTCATGGTGCTTATCACCACCTTTCTTTTTGGATTCTATTTCTGGATTTGCGACCAGGCATTTTCGCTAACCGTTTCCAAGGCATTGCGGTACTTCTTGCATCGCGGATAGGGATTGGCTGGCGCGGAGCGGTGGAGAGCATGTCTCTCCATATTTCAGTGGACCAATGACAGGCATGGCAAAGAACTGGTACATCATTCACACCTACTCTGGTTTTGAGAAGAAAGTGGCGGAAACCCTGAAGAGCCGCATTGAGGCCGCCGGGCTCGCCGAGCAGTTCGGGGAGATCATGGTCCCCACTGAGGACGTCCTCGAAACGCGCCAGGGAAAGAAAGTGGTGACCGCTAAGCTTTTCTTTCCGGGCTATGTGCTGGTGGATATGGAAATGAATGACGATACCTGGCACATGGTGCGCGAAACGCCCCGGGTCACGGGATTCGTCGGCTCCGGACAAAGGCCTAGTCCCTTGGCCCCTGACGAAGTGGACCGGATTGTTCACAAGGTCGAAGTGGCTGCGGAACACCCGAAGCCGAGGCTCAAGTATGACAAGGGTGAGAGCGTCAAGATTACCGATGGTCCCTTCAAGGACTTCAATGGGATTGTTGACGAGATCCATGATGAGCGTTCCACGTTGCGGGTTATGGTTACGATTTTCGGCCGCTCCACCCCGGTGGAATTGGATTTTTATCAAGTGGAAAAAATCTGAAATGGAAATTGGAAATTGGAAACTGGTCGTTGGAATCCCCGCGAGTCTCGGTTGACCAGTTTCCAGTTTTCGATTTCCAGTTTCCGCTCTGCGCGGAGGTAGAGGACATGGCAAAGAAAGTCCAGGCGATGGTGAAGCTCCAACTTCCTGCGGGAAAAGCTACGCCCGCTCCTCCCGCTGGACCGGCGCTGGGCCAGCACGGCGTGAACATTATGGAGTTTTGCAAGGCGTTCAACGCCAAGACCTCTGGCAGGGATCAAGAAGGGTTGATTATTCCCGTCGTCATTACGGTGTACAGCGATCGGAGTATCACATTTGTAACCAAGACACCACCGGCCGCCGTGCTTCTGAAACGGGCCGCCGGAATCGCCAAGGGTTCGGGCGAGCCCAACCGGAACAAAGTGGGCAAGGTGACGCAGAAGCAAGTGGAAGAGATCGCCAAGCTGAAGATGCCGGATTTAAATGCGCACGACATCTCGGCCGCCGTCGCCACTGTGAAGGGAACGGCGCGCAGTATGGGGATTGAAGTAGTAGCATGAAATCGAAATTCGACTTGGAGCGAGTTGGCATTTTCGAGTTATCTTGCTGGGGAGTGGAAGGTGGGAAAGAAATATAAGGCGGCAGCCAAGCTGGTCGATAAAGCAGCCTACACCGTGGCGGAGGCGATGCCCATTGTCAAGCAAGCGGCTTTCGCCAAGTTTGACGAGACCGTGGAAGTGGCGATGTGCCTTGGGGTGGATCCGAAGCACGCGGATCAAATGGTCCGGGGCACCGTGGTTCTTCCTCATGGCCTTGGGAAGAGCAAGCGGGTGATCGTGATCGCCTCCGGCGACAAGGTTCGTGAGGCTCGCGAGGCGGGAGCCGATGAAGTGGGCGGCGACGACCTTGTGCAGAGGATCCAGGGTGGATGGATTGACTTCGAGGCGGTGGTTGCCACACCTGACATGATGAAGTCCGTAGGCCGCTTGGGTAAGATCCTGGGCCCGCGAGGGCTCATGCCCAATCCCAAGACCGGCACCGTCACCCTGGATGTGGAACGGGCAGTAAGGGAAGTGAAAGCCGGAAAGGTGGAATTCCGGGTGGACAAGACGGGGATTATCCATTGCCCGGTGGGCAAGGTCTCATTTGAGGCCCAAAAACTGGCTGAAAACGCCAACGCTCTGATTTCGAGCGTCATGAAGGCGAAACCCGCCTCCGCCAAAGGGCGCTACGTGCGCAGCATCGCCGTTTCATCCACCATGGGCCCCGGCCTCGCCATTGATCTGGCGTCGGTGGAACCTGCTTAGCCGCGGTTTCGAGGAGTAGGCATGAATAAAGGTGAGAAAAGGCAAAAAGCCGAGGCGTTGCATCAGGAATTAGAAAAGTCACGCACCGTCATTCTGGCGAGTTTCGAGGGGATCACCGTCGCTCAGGATTTCGAACTTCGTCGCAGGATTGCGCAAGTCGGGGCAAAGTACAAGGTCGTAAAGAATAGCCTGATCGAGAGGGCCTCTCAAGGCACGCCGGTGGAGCCAGCAGCAAGGGAATTGCGCGGCACCACATCTCTTGCCTACACACAGGAAGACCCTGTGGCATTAGCCAAAGTCTTGACCGCTTATGCCAAAGAAAACCCTTTAATCAAGTTTAAATCGGGCGTGGTGGAAGGTCGGGTCGTCTCCATGGCCGATATAGGTATTGTCGCCAACTTGCCCGCGAAGGAGGAGCTGCTCTCAAGGGCGCTCTTCCTGATCAATTCCCCGGCGCGGAACGTGGCGCTTGCCCTCGCCGGTGTGGCCCGCAAGTTGGCGGTGGTCATTCAACAGGCCGTCAAGGAGAAGAAGTTTAGGGAGGCGGCGAGCAGCTAGCCAAAGCGCTTACCCTGCAGGGGTTGCCGGCTGGCGGCTGAACGGGATTCTTCAGGAGGAAAACACCGAAATGTCAGAACGGATCGAAAAGATCGTCGAAGAAATCAAGGGACTATCACTGCTCGAAGCTTCCGAGCTGGTCAAGAGGCTGGAAGAGGTTCTGGGAGTTTCCGCGGCGGCTGCGGCGCCCGTGATGGTGGCGGCAGCAGGTGCTGCACCAGCCGGGGGCGCAGCTCCGGTGGAAGAGCAGACGGAATTCACGGTCATCCTCACCGCCGTGGGTGCGAACAAGATTAACGTCATCAAGGCTGTCCGCGAAGTCACCAGCCTGGGGCTCAAAGAAGCGAAGGATCTTGTGGATGGCGCACCCAAGCCGATCAAGGAGGGCATCAACAAAGAGGAAGCCGAAGCCCTCAAGAAAAAGTTCACCGAAGCCGGCGCTACAGTGGAAGTGAAATAGCAGCCTCTCGGCAGGGGCCGGCTTGTCTTCTTCCGTCTCCCGAGCGGGGGCTCGGGAGACGACGTCCTCTCGTTCTGGAAACACGAACCACCCGGTGGACGGCTGGGCCGTGGGCAAGACATTGTGGCATCCCCAGGCCCTAATGGTGCATCCATCGTTACAAGGGTGTTGCGTCACCATTGTCCGGCAGGCTCTTGACATCTCAAGCAAGGAGCAAATCGAATGCTTAACGGCGGGAACGGCGCTATCCGTCAGCGCATAAATTTCTCCAAAATACCGACTGTCATCAAGATTCCCAATCTCATCGAGGTCCAGCGGCGGTCTTACGAACGATTTCTTCAGATGAACCTCCTTCCCTCGGAGCGGGAGGACGCGGGCCTGCAAGCCGTGTTCAATTCTGTGTTTCCGATTACGGATTTTCGCGGCATTGCCCAATTGGACTTCGTGGACTATTCCATTGGCAACTGGGAATGCAAGTGTGGCAGTCTGAAAGGACTCCACCACTTGCGCAGCACTTGCAAGAATTGCGGTCACACCGTTATCACCGACCCCTTCAAGGTCGGGGACGTGCTTTGCACCCGATGCGGCACGTTCAATAAGAACGTCGTGACCTTCTGCAACAAGTGTGGCGATCCCGTCGCTCTGCAGCTCAAGTACGACGTGACCGAGTGTCAGGAGCGCGGCATGACATTCGCCGCCCCTCTCAAGGTCACCATCCGCCTCACCCTTTACGACAAGGACAGCGACACGGGCCACAAGAGTATTCGGGATATCAAGGAACAAGAGGTTTATTTCGGCGAAATCCCCCTGATGACCGAGAACGGCACCTTCATCATCAACGGGACGGAACGCGTCATCGTGAGCCAGCTTCACCGTTCTCCGGGCGTTTTCTTTGAATGCAACACCCAGAAGACTTATTTCTTGGGAAAGACTATTCCCTACCGTGGCTCCTGGGTGGAATTCGAGTATGACACCAAGAACATCCTCTACGTCCGTATCGACCGAAAACGAAAGTTCCTGGCCACAATTTTCCTCCGCGCGCTGGGCCTGAAGAATGATTCCGAGATTATCAGGGCTTTCTACGGCGTGGAAAAGATTTCCCTGAAGGACCGAAAACTCTTCTTGGAAGTCTCCGAGGGCCTGATCGGAACAAAACTCTCCAAGAATATCGAGCATGCGCGAACTCATGAGACCGTGGTGAACGCCGGGAGGAAGATTACCGAGTCGGTTTATAAGGAGATTCAGAAGGCTCGGATCACGCAGATCGAGGTGGCGGCGCACGATTTGGAAGGAGCCTTTGCGGCGGCTGACATGGTGGATCCGGCGACCGGGGAAGTGATTCTGGAGGCGAACAACGAGCTTACCTCCAGCGCCCTGAACGCTATTCTGGAGTCCGGGATGGCGGAGATCCAGGTGTTTTTCCCGGAGCGCGATGAAACCGGGGTGGTCATCAGCCAGACCCTGAAGCGCGATACCTTGAAGACCCCACAGGAAGCTCTCATTGAGATGTACCGGAAGATGCGGCCGGGAGATCCCCCGACCCTGGATACGGCGACAGCACTCTTCAACGGCATGTTCTTTGACCCGCGCAAGTACGATTTCTCGCGTGTGGGCCGTTTGAAGTTCAACATTAAGCTGGGTTACTTCACCAAACTCAAGAGCCGGATGGACGAGAAGGCCACAGAACTTGAACTGCAAGAGGCGCGGAATTTCCCCGCCGCCAATTTCTACGTGGTCGTTGACCAGGAGAAGATGTTCGTTGGAAAGCGCGAACAGAATATCTGCTCCGAGGTAGTCCGGGGCTGCGAAGGGACGATGGCCACGGAGCACTCCGAGCACACTCCCATTCAACTTCCGCTCGACAAGCGAACCCTCGAGCCGGAAGACTTCTACGCGGCTATCCGTTATCTCCTCAAGCTGCACAAGAACCCGGGCGGGAATTACACCGTGGACGACATCGACCACCTGGGGAACCGGCGCGTGCGTGCCGTGGGCGAATTGCTGGAGAACCAGTTCCGCCTGGGTTTAGTCCGTATGGAACGGGCGATCAAGGAGAAGATGTCGGTTTATCAGGAAATGTCCACGGCCATGCCCCATGACTTGATCAACGCCAAGCCGGTCATGGCGGCCATCCGGGAGTTCTTCGGTTCGTCTCAACTCTCCCAGTTCATGGACCAGACGAACCCGCTCTCGGAAATCACTCACAAGCGGCGCTTGTCGGCCCTGGGACCCGGCGGCCTCTCGCGCGAGCGAGCTGGATTTGAGGTGCGCGACGTCCATCCCACGCACTACGGCCGCATCTGTCCCATCGAGACCCCGGAAGGTCCCAACATCGGCCTCATTTCCTCGCTTTCCTGCTACGCGCGGATCAACGAGCATGGCTTCATCGAGAGCCCCTACCGTAAAGTCCGCGGCGGCAGGATTGTGGATTATGTCACGATTACTCACGGCGGGGACGGCCCCTGGCGTGTTGGCGAACACGTGGAGGTGGGCGAAGTCGAGAAGCTCAACGAAGATCTGGGCGAGAGAAGGCGCAAGCTCGTGGAATACGAACCTTACTCGTTTTACCTGTCCGCCTGGGAAGAAGATCAACACGTCATTGCTCAGGCCAACGTTCCGGTGGACGAAAAAGGCCGCATTACCCATGAATTGGTCAACGCCCGGCAGGCCGGCAACTTCGTGCTGAAGCGCCGCGATGAAATTGATTACATCGACGTCAGCCCCAAGCAACTGGTGAGCGTGGCAGCCTCACTGATCCCCTTCCTGGAGAATGATGACGCTAACCGCGCCCTCATGGGCTCCAACATGCAGCGGCAGTCGGTCCCGCTCCTGCGCGCCCAGGCCCCGTTGATTGGCACCGGCATGGAAGAGGTTACCGCCCGCGATTCCGGCGCGGTGGTCATTTGCAGGCGCAACGGCGTGGTGGACAGCGTGGACAGCGAGCGCATCATTGTGCGCGTCGAGGGCGACGGTCACAGCGGGCAGTTCTCGCGGGAAGTCGGCGCGGACATCTACCAGTTGACCAAGTTCCGCCGCTCCAACCAGAACACCTGCATTAACCAGAAGCCGGCGGTCCAAAAAGGCCAGCGTGTTTTGGCAGGGCAGGTCCTCGCCGACGGCCCCTGTACCGACCATGGGGAGCTGGCCCTGGGGCGTAACATACTCGTGGCCTTCATGCCCTGGCGAGGTTACAACTTTGAAGACGCCATCCTGGTCAGCGAGAAGCTCGTAAAAGAGGATTCCTATACCTCGATTCATATCGAGGAGTTCGAAATCGAATCTCGTGACACCAAGCTGGGTCCGGAAGAAATCACCCGTGACATCCCGAACGTTTCAGAATCCTTGCTGAAGGACCTGGACGAGAGTGGCATTATCCGCATCGGCGCTTACGTAAAGTCCGGCGATATTCTGGTCGGCAAGGTTACCCCCAAGGGTGAAACTCAGCTCACTCCGGAGGAAAAGCTTCTGCGCGCCATCTTCGGCGAAAAGGCCGGTGACGTTCGCGATGCTTCCCTGACGTGCCCCCCGGGTATCGAGGGCATCGTGGTGGATGTGAAGATCTTCTCGCGCAAGGGCGCGGATAAGGACGAGCGGGCTCGAACCATCGAAGCCTTCCAGGTGGCTCGCCTGGAAAAGAACTTGAACGACGAAATCCGCATCCTCCAGGACGAACGTTTGAAGCGGCTCTGTGCTCTCCTCGCCGGGGAGAAGCTGCTGGCGGACTTGCACGATGAGAGGACCAACAAACGACTTCTCGTCAAAGGCACGGACCTTGATCGCGACGTGCTGGCGCGCCTCTCCACACACAACTTGAAGCGCATCAAGATCGCCAAGAAGGACCCGACCCTCATGGAGAAGATCGATGAGATCGAGGAGATGACGTCGCGGCAGATCGACATCCTGAGGAAGATTACGGATGAGAAGATCCAGAAGCTCAAGAAAGGCGATGAGCTTCCACCGGGAGTCATCAAGCTGGTGAAAGCCTTTATTGCCATGAAGCGCAAGCTCTCGGTGGGCGATAAGATGGCGGGACGGCACGGGAACAAGGGTGTGATTGCGCGCATCCTTCCCGAAGAAGATATGCCTTACATGCCGGACGGCACACCCGTGGAGGTGGTTTTGAATCCCCTCGGCGTCCCCTCTCGAATGAACGTGGGTCAGATCCTGGAAACTCACCTGGGGTGGGCCGCCAGAGAGCTGGGCGCCAAGATTCGCCAGTTGGTTTCTACGGAATCCAGCGCCGAAGTCGTCCGCAAAGAGCTCAAGGCCACATTCCGCAATAACGCTTCCGCCAAGGTTGTGGATAGCCTCGATGACGAACAGGTGCTCGCCTTCGCGCGTTCCCTCGCGGAAGGGGTTCCCTTCGCGACCCCGGTATTCGACGGCGCCACCGAAAAGGAAATCAAGGGGTACCTGGAAAAGGCGGGGCTGCCCACTTCCGGAAAGATCAGGCTCTATGACGGGATGACGGGTGAGGCCTTCGAACAGCCGGTCACGGTGGGCTACATCTACATGCTCAAGCTGTCGCACTTGGTAGACGACAAGATCCACGCCCGCTCCATCGGCCCTTACTCCCTCATCACCCAACAACCACTCGGCGGCAAGGCGCAGTTCGGTGGACAGCGCTTTGGAGAAATGGAAGTTTGGGCGCTGGAAGCTTACGGTGCGGCTTATATCCTACAGGAACTACTCACCGCCAAGTCCGACGACGTGTACGGCCGCGCCAAGATTTACGAAGCCATCGTCAAGGGAGAGGCGGCCATCGAGCCCGGCGTTCCGGAATCATTCAACGTGCTGGTCCGGGAACTCCAGAGCCTCTGCCTCGATGTGGAATTGATCAAGAAGCCGAAAGAACTCGCGCCGCTAAGTGCGGAGTGAGTTTCGAAATTCGAAACTCGAAAACCGAAACTCGAAATTCGGTGTCGAGGCGGGAAGATGGCTGGAGCGATCAGAGACTTCAAGGACCTAGATGTTTGGCAAGTGGCACGCGAACTTCGGAACGAAATGTACAAGGTTGCGCGTACGTTGCCTGATTTCGAGAAATTTGCATTGAGGAACGGCATGTGGCACGTCGTCTGACTCGTGGACAGGACGGGTTTCGAATTTCGGGTTTCGATTTTCGCGGTCGATGTACCAGCAACAAAGGAGGTAAACCTTGTTCCGCAGCAGCCCTTATGATCGAGTCAGTTTGATCGGTGAGTTCGACGCCATTCGCATCAGTCTGGCTTCGCCCGAAAAGATCCGTTCCTGGTCTCATGGCGAAGTCACTAAACCAGAAACTATCAACTATCGGACTTTCAAACCGGAACGCGATGGACTTTTCTGCGCCAAGATTTTCGGCCCGGTCACCGACTGGGAATGCTTGTGCGGAAAATACAAGCGCATGAAACACCGCGGGGTGATTTGCGACAAGTGCGGTGTCGAGGTGACTCTTTCCAAGGTGCGGCGCGAGCGCATGGGTCACATTGAGCTGGCAGCTCCATGCTCCCACGTCTGGTTTTTCAAAGGTCTGCCCAGCCGCATCGGTCACCTGCTCGACATTTCTCTCCGGGACCTGGAAGCCATTCTGTATTTTGAGAAGTACGTTGTGGTGGACCCCGGCGAAGCCCCCCTTAACGAAAAGGAACTGCTCACGGAAGAGCGCTATCGGCAACTTCAACAGGAATTCCCGGGAAAGTTCCGCGCCGGGATGGGTGCGGAAGCGATCAAGGAACTCCTCAAGGGAGTGGATATTGAGGCGCTCGCTGAGGAACTGCGGGAGCGGATGAAGACCGACGCGTCCCAGCAGAAGCGGGTCAAGTATGCCAAGCGTCTGAAGGTTCTGGAGGCGTTCCGCAGGTCCGGCAACAAGCCGGAGTGGATGATCCTCGATGTGATTCCGGTGATTCCGCCGGAGTTGCGGCCCCTGGTGCCCTTGGATGGCGGCAGGTTTGCCACCTCCGATCTCAACGACCTCTATCGCCGGGTGATCAACCGCAACAACCGGCTGAAGAAGTTGATGGAGCTGCACGCCCCGGACGTCATTGTGCGCAACGAAAAGCGCATGCTCCAGGAGGCGGTGGATGCCCTGTTCGACAACGGTCGTCGTGGACGTGTGCTGCGTGGCGCCAACAACCGGCCACTGAAGTCGCTCTCCGACACCCTGAAAGGCAAGCAAGGCCGCTTCCGGCAGAACCTGCTGGGCAAGCGCGTGGACTACTCCGGCCGCTCCGTCATCGTGGTGGGTCCGGAGCTGAAACTCCACCAGTGTGGTCTTCCCAAGAAGATGGCGCTGGAACTCTTCAAACCTTTCATTTACCACCGCCTGGAACAGGCCGGGCACTGCACTACCATCAAGGCTGCAAAGGAAATGGTGGAACGGCAGGAACCGGTGGTGTGGGATATCCTGGAAGAAGTCATCAATGACCACCCGGTACTGCTCAACCGCGCTCCCACACTTCACCGCCTAGGCATTCAGGCCTTTGAGCCCCTGCTGGTGGAAGGCAAGGCCATAAAGATTCACCCGCTGGTTTGCACGGCGTTCAACGCCGACTTCGACGGCGACCAGATGGCGGTGCACATTCCCCTCTCCCCCGAAGCGCAAATCGAGGCCTCGGTCCTCATGTTGTCTTCGTCCAATATCCTTTCCCCAGCCAACGGCCAGCCTCTGGCGGTTCCCACACAGGATATCGTGCTGGGCATTTACTACCTGACCAAGGACAAGCGCGGGGCCAAGGGGGAAGACCGGGCTTTTGCCAATTCCGAAGAGGTCCTGTTAGCCCTGGAAGCGGGCGAGGTTGAGACGCTAACACCCATCCGCCTGCGCTTCACCGGCCGCGTGATTGACCTGACCACCGCCTATGATGACCAGGACGTGCTTCACGCCGAGCCCATCACGGTGAAGAACCAGTTCATCAACACTACGGTCGGGCGCGTGATCTTCAACGATCATCTGCCCAGCGGTGTGCCCTTCGTCAACGGCCTGCTCAGGAAGAAAGGTCTTGGGGCGCTGGTCAATTACTGCTACCTGCGCCTCGGCCTGGAGACCACGGTGCAGATGCTGGACGAGATCAAGACCCTCGGTTTCCTTTACGCCACCAAGGCGGGGATTTCCATCGGCATCGACGACCTCGTGGTGCCTCTCAACAAAGCCAAGCTGGTGAACGATGCCGAACTGGAAGTGATCGATGTGGAGAAGCAGTACCAGGAAGGCGCCATCACCCACGGTGAGCGTTACAACAAGGTGATCGCCATCTGGTCGAAGGTGACCGACGACGTGGCGGACGAGATGTTCCAAACCATGGAAGCCCAGGACAAGTCCGGCCAGTTGAACCCCATTTACATTATGGCGGATTCCGGGGCGCGCGGTTCCAAGCAACAGATCCGACAGCTTTCAGGAATGCGCGGCTTGATGGCCAAGCCTTCGGGCGAAATCATCGAGACGCCCATCACCGCCAACTTTCGCGAAGGCCTCAACGTCTTGCAATACTTCATCTCCACGCACGGCGCGCGCAAGGGCTTGGCGGACACGGCGCTCAAGACGGCGGACTCCGGTTACCTTACGCGCCGCTTGGTCGATGTGGCGCAGGACGTCATCATCTCGGAATTCGACTGTGGCACCCTGGACGGCATCTACGTCGAGTCCATCGTGGAAACCGGGGAAGTCGTCGAGCCGCTCCGTGACCGCATCGTGGGCCGCGTCGTCCTGGAGCAGATCAAGGACTACGAGGGCAACGTCATCGTGGATGTCAATCAGGAGATCAACGAAGACCTGGCCGCTTCCATTCAGGCTGCCGGAATCGAGCGGGTGAAAATCCGCTCCGTGCTGACCTGCGAGTCGAGGCGCGGAGTTTGCGTGCGCTGCTACGGGCGAAATCTGGCCACCGGCAAAGTGGTCGAGATGGGCGAGGCCGTCGGAGTCATCGCCGCGCAGTCCATTGGCGAACCCGGCACCCAGCTCACCATGCGGACCTTCCATATCGGCGGAACCGCCAAAATCCAGCAGACTACCCTGGAGGCGAAGAACAACGGGTTCCTGAAGTTTAATAACCTCCAGACCGTTATTAACCGGGACGGCAACTTTGTGGCCATGAACCGCAACGGCGCGGTGGTGGTGGTTGACGAGAAGGGCCGCGAACGCGAGCGCTACTCGGTAGTCTACGGCGCCAGGATCAAGTTCGCTGACGGCGCTCCCGTCAAGCTGGGGAATATCCTGGTCGAATGGGATCCATATACCTTCTCGATCTTGACGGAAGTCGCCGGCACGGTCCAATTCAAGGACCTGGAGGCAGGAATTTCCCTCCAGGAAAAGGTCGATGAAGTCACCGGTATGTCCCAGTGGGTGGTGACGGAAGCGCCGGGTGAGGAACATCAACCCCGGCTGGTGATTCGCGACGAGAAAAGCGGGGCCAAGGGAGCTAAGAAGTACCTGATGCCCTCGCGCGCTCACTTGATGGTTCAAGATGGCGATGAGGTGAGGGCCGGCGACGTGCTGGCCAAGATCCCGCGTGAAACCACCAAGACCAAAGATATCACCGGAGGTCTGCCGCGCGTGGTCGAGCTCTTCGAGGCCCGCAAACCCCATGAGCCGGCGGTCATCACGGAAATTGACGGCCTCGTAAAGTATGCAGAAGTCGTCAAGGGCCAGCGCAAAATCGTGGTGGTGCCCGATCGTGGAGAGCCCAAGGAGTACTTGGTGGCTCGCGGCGTCCACGTGTCCGTGCAGGAGAGTGAACGCGTAAAAGCCGGCGAGCCTCTCATGGACGGGCCGCGCAACCCGCACGATATCCTGGCGGTGCTGGGTGAAAAAGAGCTGCAAAAGTACCTGGTGGACGAGATCCAGGAGGTCTACCGGCTCCAGGGCGTCAACATTAACGACAAGCACATCGAGGTCATCGTTCGGCAGATGATGCGCTGGGTGAAAGTCGAGGAAGTTGGAGATACTGAATTCCTCCTCGACGAGCAGGTGGATAAGTTCAGGTTCCGGGAAGAAAACGAGCGGGCCAAGGCTGATGGCGGCAAGCCCGCAGCCGCCAGGCCCTTGCTCCTCGGTATCACCAAAGCTTCCCTGGCTACCGACTCGTTCATCTCCGCTGCTTCCTTCCAGGAAACCACCCGTGTGCTGACGGAGGCTTCCATCCGCGGCGCAGTGGACCACCTGCGGGGATTGAAGGAAAACGTCATCATGGGCCGTTTGATCCCGGCCGGCACGGGCCTGGAGTTCTATCGAAACTTCAAGCTGTTGAGTGAGGTAGAGCCACGTCAGCCGGAAATGGAAGCGCCCACGGAAGCTACTATTCCGACCCCGCCAGAAGCTCCCGCTCCGGGCGTGGCCGCCGAGCTTTCTGACGAGGACGTGCGGACCCAATAACCGAACGTGCGTGTTTTCAGGGGTAGCGCGGACCTCAAAGGCGGAGGTTCGCGTTACCCACTTCGGGCGTCGAAGGTTTGCTCTCAGCGCGGCACGTACAGGAATACCGTTTCCACGTCCGCACCGGTGTCTCGCGTGGAAGGCGAAGTGCCGAAGGCATACCAGGTAGCCAACGACCGCCATTCGATCTTGCCCTGGTTGGGTGGCCACGGGTCGTAGACTTTTACCTCCAGGGTTGCGGTCTTGATGCCGGCAATCACCACGATGTGCGTCTTGCCATTCACCCAGAGGGGGCCGTAATTTCGCAGCCAGCGCTCCAAGGCTTCCGGCGTGGGGCTCATGGGTGGGACGGCCTTCAGGCCGAGGCGTTTGGCCATCGGCAGGATTTGCGGATTCAGAATGCCTGCGTTGCCGTCGCGAATCTTAGCGCTCTCGGCATCCAGATCCGGAGGTACGAGCCACGCCAGCGATTGCTTCGTTAGATCTTGTCGCCACTGAATCAACATCTGCGCACTGGCGTACCAACAAGACCTCGTCATCTGTTGCGGGATCAGGGTCATGCCCGAGACTTCATAATTGCCCATACACTCGCTCCTTTTCGCTCGGTGTGGGGGTTGCTCCCTGATTCAGTGCCGGTATTCCCCCCACCGCCAATTCAAAAGAGATTTATGGCTTAACCCACTGAAGTCAGTATACGTCATCCCTCGGCTATCCTGCAATTCGGCGTATCGCGCAATCTAAGAGGTTACCCGCTATGGACACGGGCAAACTTATGAGTCCGTCTTCCAGAACAAAGTACTTGAGAACAATTCATCTCCGCGAAAGCGGGGTCTCGAGTTTCCACTTTCTCCCCTCTCCCCCGTGCGGGAGAGGGGCCGGGGGTGGGGGGCGCGCAATCAGCAGAAATCGCCTTAATCTGTGATCGCCTGGTAGGCCAGCCGTATTGCTTTCGCGTCAAGATTGAGTCCCCCGGTGGGATGGAGTTGCCCCATAAAGATGGCAATCATGTCTTCCTTTGGGTCGATAACGAACGCAGTATAAAAGAAACCACCCCAATAATAGGAACCGATGGAACCAAGTTCCGTCAGATACCTGGCATCGCTGTTCACCCCGAAGCCAAGGCCGTAACCCATGTCCTCCAGCTTCCCCTGAACGTGGTCTTGGGTCATTAATTCGACGGATTTGCGGCTCAAGAGGCGCACACCGTTGAGCTCGCCCTTGTTCAGCATCATTTGGCAGAACCGATAGTAATCTTCCGCCGTTGAGCAAAGGCCGCCACCTCCGGAGAAATAGGTGCGCGGGCCGCGGTAGGGATAATCGGACGAGTAGGCAGAGTCGCCCTCCCTAACAACCATCTTTTCTGGAAAAAGCTGAAGCCCCTTTTCCGGATAATAGGTGTAGGCTGCTGCCAGCCGGGAAACCTTGTCGTCCGGCAGGAAGAAGTAGGAATCCCTTATCCCCAGGGGCTTGAAGATGCGTTCCTCGTAGAACCGGTCGAGGGGCATCCCGGAAACCTTTTCGACAAGGTATCCCAGCACATCATCCGACAAGCTGTATTCCCAGGCGTCACCGGGCTGAAACAGCAGTGGAAGAGATGCCAGCTTCTTCACCGAATCGCCTGTGGACCCTTCCTGCTGAAGGAGCCCGGTGCCGATACCCGCTTCGCGGTATGTTTTCCCAAGCCTCGCATTCCAGGGATAAGTGAGTCCGGCGGTGTGAGTAAGCAAGTGGAAGATAGTGATGGGGCGCTTGGCATTGACCAGGGCGCCCGGGGGAGAAGTTTTGTCCTGGGGATAGGGCGGGTCTAAGACTTTCATATCCTTGAATTCCGGGATGAAGTCGGAGACGGGCTCATTCAGCATGAAGCGCCCTTCTTCGTAGAGCATCATGATCGCAACACTGGTGATAGGCTTGCTCATGGAACAGATCCGAAAAATGTTGTCGGTGCGCATGGGCTTCTTTGCCTCTCGGTCTGCCATGCCAAACGCTTTGAAATAGGCAATCTTGCCGTGCCGGGCGACGAGGGTGACAGCACCAGCGATACGTCCATCGTTGATACTCCTCTCGACCGTGGTGGCGATGCGTTCCAGGCGTTCCGACGAAAGACCAACATCCTTGGGGGAAGCGACGGTGTCAGAGATATTGGCAGAAGGTGATGAGGTTGTTAGGGCTATGGTTGGGCTCAAGCGCGTCTGAGAAGGGACGATGACAAGCCAAGATAATGCCAACACCATGAAAACCGAGAACCCACGCCAGAGTTTTCTCATTTTGCCTCCTCGTTGTAGCGGCGATTTTACATCGCCAGTATCGGCGATTTCACATCGCGTTGGTCGCGGCGATTTTACATCGCCACCTTGGTGGCGGCTTTACATCGCCAACGAACCCGTGAGTGTACACCCCGCCGCCTCGTTTTGGAATGTCCCATCCCGCCCGCGATTGGACAAACGGTTGCCAGCCTTAGGCGGCCTGGACGTCCAGGCAGCCAGTCTGTGGTATAATTCTGCTTAAGCAACGTTCCAGGTGAGTTATGTCGAACTGGCAGCCGATGCCATACAAGGACTATCAGTGGATCGTCGCCGATCCCCAGCTCTTGGGCGGAAGGCTGGCGATTCGTGGCACCCGGTTGTCGGTTTCTCTAATCCTCGAATGCCTCGCAGGTGGCATGTCTTTGGCAGAAATCGATGAGGCATTTGACCGCGCTTTCCCTCACGAGGCTTTGCCCGAGGTTCTAAGGGTCGCTGCGGAGGTTACGAATTCCGTTCATGTGGCTGCTTGACGCGAATGTGGATGTGCATCTGGCTGCTGTCTTCAGGCAGTGGGGTATCCCCTGCGACACCGCTGCCCATCGCGGTTGGAAGGCTCTGTCAAATGGCGAGCTGGTGGCCACGGCTTTTGCTGAGGGCTTTCGCTGCCTGCTCACTCGCGATCAGCTTTTCGGGGAATCGGCCGCGCAGGCGCTGAAATCCTTTCCGGAATTCGCTTTGGTGGTAATCACCCTGCCGCAACAGCGCTGGCCAGAATACCGCACGCGGTTCTTGGAGGCCTGGGCCGCATCTCCCCTTCAGCCCATTCCCGGTCGCCTCATCCATTGGCCCACGCCGGAAGCAATGTAGCGTGCACGCCGCGTCGCGGGGTCCGCGGCCTTTGCCAAGGCAGAATAACCGCAGACTTCCAGAAGAAGTCTGCGCCACTCGGTCTTCTCGAAATACATCGCGGCTCATCAAGTCGGCTTCCCAGTAGTGTGTGGAGGGAGCCCAGGAAATCCCCGACATTCTCAAATTCAGTCGCGACTCCCTTCGGGAAATCGCCCCGACTGGTCGGGGCGCCCGCCGGCCCTCAAGAACCTCGTCCTCGCAGCCCTTCATTTCAGGCGGCATTTGTGACTATACTATTGGGCAGATGACTCTAAAGGACGTTGCGGAAATCTGCGGCGCGATTATCGTCAGCCTTGGTGGTGGGGCCGGAATTGTTTTTGCCCTCTCTAGCTACTGGGGCAAGGTTTGGGCTCAACGTGGACTTGAGAAGCAGCGGCAGGAGTACACGAGACTGAACCTTGAGTTTACGCACCAGCTTGACCTTGCTTCCCGCCGGGTACAAGTTGAACTCGATGCCGTTGGTCATCTTCACAAACTTAGAGCTGAAAGTGAGTTTGAAAAGGTAAGGGAGCTGTGGAAACGCATTGCCGTTCTGAGGACTGCTTTTTATTGCATTCCCAAGGCGGGGGGCGCCCCTGTTAACCCGGATAAGCAGAAGGAGCACGAATATCACCTTAAATGCAGTGGCGATTTTGTGGCGGCCTACAACCAAGCACGTCAATTGTTGGATGAAGAAACGCTTAGCATTCCAAAGTCCATTGCGGATGGCGCAACTGCGCTTCTTATGTTTGCCCAAGAGGAGGCTATTCAAACGGTGCAGTACCCTGACCCGTTTTATGATGATTCGATGGTCATGTTTGGCGAGAAAGGAAGAGCGGAGTGGTTCACGCACCGGTCAGAGAATTTGCTGGATTTTAACGCTGGGGCGGACAAGTTGCAGGTCTTGATGCGCCAACACCTACAGGGGGAGACTGAACAAACAACGGGCATCGTCACCCACCCGTGAGTTGAAATGCACCGCGACGGTCTGGGCCGGCGCAGACTCGCCGCGGCCAGCATAGGGGCGGCTGTCACAAGCGAGGTTGGCCATATGAGAGATTCGAGTACGAACCCGGTTGCCCGATTCAACACGATTTCGGTCAAGCGCTTCCGACGCCTTTGCGACATTAATCTCGACCTGCGCCCTTTGACGGTTCTGATCGGCGCCAATGGGACGGGCAAGACCTCTTTGCTGGATGTGCTGTCCCTCCTCGCAAGTTCAGCGCGCGGCTCTCTTAACAAGGCAATTAGCGACCTTTCGGGTCTACCAGCATTGATCACCTACGACCGGGCGGAAGACCTCTCAATCGGCATCTCGATGGCCGTTCCCAGCTACGAACCGCTCGATTACCTTCTGCGCCTGAAGCCGCAAGGCGCCTCCTACGTTATCGCGGAGGAAGTCCTCAGCCAGCAGCGTTATACGGCACCGCCGCCCTTCAAGCATATCGAAGCCCTCACTTCGGACGTCAGGTACTTCGATCCAGAGAAGAAACACCTGTTGCCTCCTTCCTGGGAGCATAACTATCTGGAATCGTCCTTGTCTCAGGTTCCCAAAATGTATCGGGAGCCCGAGGATTTCCGCAGGAACCTTGCGTCCTCCACCTTCTATCACGTCCTCAACGTGGAGCCGCGCTCTCCGGTGCGCCTGCCGCAACAGATGCACCCCGCCCCTCTGCCGGGAAAAGACGGCGAGGACCTGGTCTCGTGCTTATTCTACCTCCGGGAAGTGGACCACGACCGGTTCGAGGCTATAGGGGATTCGCTGCGCGCGGCGTTCCCGACTTTCGAGCGCCTCGATTTCCCTCCGGTCGCCGCGGGGACACTGGCCATGACCTGGCGGGACAAGAATCTGTCGAAGCCGTTGTACATGCATCAGCTTTCCGAAGGTATGCTGCGCTTCTTGTGGCTCGGTACGCTCCTCAAGAGTTCAGGCCTTACTGCCCTCACGCTGCTCGATGAGCCAGAGGTCAGCCTTCATCCCGAGCTTCTGAGCCTTCTCGCCGGACTTTTACGAGAAGCTGCGAATCACACGCAACTGATTGTGGCCACACATTCGGACCGCCTCGTGCGGTTCCTGAAGCCGGCCGAGGTGGTCGTGATAGATTCGACCCCTGACGGGATGGCTCAACTCACGTGGGCGGACCACTTGGATTTAGACGAGTGGCTGGCCGAGTACACCCTGGATGAGGTTTGGCGCATGGGGCGTATGGGAGGGCGTGCATGAAGATTGCTCTTCTAATAGAAGGGCAAACCGAGCGGGCTTTTCTTCCTCATGTCCGACGCTTTCTCGAAACGAGGCTCGCCGGTGGGATGCCGCGCCTCGATCCGGTACCGTACGACGGCCGCATCCCGAAAGGCGAGCGCCTGAGGCGCGTCGTAGAGCGCCTCCTGCGAACGGGTCGGCCGCCAGCCGACGCGGTGATCGCACTGACGGACGTCTATACCGGAACCAAAGACTTTCAGGACGCCGGAGACGCAAAGAGGAAAATGCGTGAGTGGGTCGGCGGGAACGCGCAGTTCTTTCCACACGCCGCCCAGTATGAGTTTGAAGCTTGGCTGCTTCCGTTTTGGGGCACCATCCAGCGGTTGGCAGGTCATAGCATGGGCGCTCCGGGCGGTTCTCCCGAGGCCGTGAATCTAACCCGGCCGCCCTCGGATCGTATCGAGGAGATCTTCCACGCCGGGACGTGTAGCAGGGACTACGTCAAGCCGCGAGACGCCGAACGGATCCTGCGCGAAAACGACCTTGCGGTTGCGGCCGCAGCGTGTCCCGAATTGCGAGCTTTCCTGAACACCATCCTCCAATTGTGTGGAGGTCAGTGCATGTAACCCCCGCGAAGCGGGCGGGTTGCGCCTATAGCGCTCTCTGCGTCGCGTGGGGCAGAATGCACTTCCCACAGGGCGCGACGACTGCGCCGATCGCGCCGGCGGGCGCTGGTTGGCGTTTTGTGCGAGTCTACGATTCTGCCCGGCGTGATGGCTGCGGAGAGCCGTTGAACTCCATCTGCCCCACGCCGTCTTACGGGCGTTGCCTCCACCCCGGACAATTGCAGTTCGTCACTTCCAGCCCTATATCACATGGCAGGCAGGCTGGCGCGGGGCGCTTGGGCGAGGGCTGTGCCAGGGAGCGAATACAAAAGCCAACACAAGAGGTGCGCAGCGGCGCGCATCTATGGTATTGCGGCTTATCGGCGCACAGGAAGGTGCCTCAGTGAGGGTTTCGATCAAAAAACAAATCCTCGATCAAGTCAGCAGACTGCCCCTGGCCCAACAACAGCTCGTTCCCAATTTCGCATCGAGCCTGATGCCCAAGACCCCTCGCGGCGGACCGGGAAAGGCTCTCTCGGGAGCATCCGCCGGAGGTAAGTTCGGACCAGATAGCGGGGACCGACTCTGTGTCTCTTGACAGGCGGAACATGATAGGCTAGGATAGTAAGCGGGGTTGTGGAAGAAGAATTCTGAATTGTGAATGATGGTTTGTGGGGTGCTTAATTGCTTGTCGCCACTGTCTACTGCCTACTGCCTACTGCATTCGAGGGTGGCGGGATGGAGAGGGCTCTTGGCAGGCTTGGCGGCCCTGGACAAGATGTCACCGCCGACAGGGAAAGATGAAATTAGTAACTTTAAGAATTGAAGGAACGACGCGGGAATGTCTATGAAAACAAAGGGTCGGCCTTCCAGAGGCCAGTGCGAAGCGGGAATGTTACAGAAAACAAAGGTAGTTACGCGTTGAGAGCGGGAATGTTATTGAAAAGAAATGACGTAGGTGGTAGACGGTATGTGGTAGGTGGGGAAGGGTAGGTTCCAGATGGTAGGTCGCAAGCGGTAGGTGGGGAAGAAGGACTGGGTGCGGGTCTCGGGTGCCGGGTGTCTGGCGGATCTTCCCCGCCGCCGCGAGCAGGGGTTTACTGCTAACTGTCACGAAGGTAAGCCACTGGCTTGACCAGTGAGACTCGAAGAGGGTTGACCAGAGCAGTGAACGCAACGACGGGTTTACTGAGGTACTCCGCATTCGGCAGCGGCAGGGAGTTATCCCCAGGTTCGGCGAATTCGTAGAAATCCAGGCCACGGTTGTTGGGGTCAGCGGAGAGCCATAGGACGCATTTGGGGTCCGTGTTATCGCGAGTCCCTTTGATGCACGCCCAGCAGCGGTTGATGGCCTTTCGCTTCATGCTGTCCAAGCCTGTTACCCGCGGTTATGTCTTGCCTCACGAGCAAGTCTTCCTGTGTCCGAGAGCAAGCGACGTATTATCACGGGCCTTCTTTTGGTATAATGAAGGGACAGTGGAAGGGCGATCCGTTTCGGGTGACACCAGCACGGCCAGGCGTGAACATGGACGTTGGTCTACCTGTGCTTCGTACTGCAAGGCCGACCAAAGCTCCGCATTCCTGGCACTCGACTGCGAAACCCTGTGCCCAGGCTTAAGTAATCGAGAAGACTTGGGAGCTATCTTACGTTTCAATTTGGGGGTATTTCAAGAAATTTTATGGCAACCACTCATGTTGAGTTGAAAGAAAGTGAATTGCCTGCCGAGCAGAAAAGGGTTGTAAACGATCTCAGCATTCAGGTCGCAACCGTAAACGGGTCAGGCAGCCAAACGGCAAACAGCGTCCTTTTGAGGGCCATTTTCCAGATGGGGATTCCCGCCGCTGGCAAGAACCTGTTCCCGTCGAACATCGCCGGCCTGCCCACCTGGTTCACGATTCGCGCTTCCAAAGAGGGGTACATCGCCCGCCGGAAAGACAGCGAGTTTTTGGTGGCGATGAACCCTGAGAGCGCCGAAGAAGATGTATTTGCCCTGAAGCCGGGCGCCGCCTGTGTTTACGACGAGCGCTTAAACCTGAGACGGCTTCGCGATGATGTGGTGTTTTATCCGGTGCCTTTTGACCAGCTCGTGGCGCCCGTCTGCCCCGATGCCAGGTTGCGCAAGTTAGTCCGAAACATGGTTTACGACGGCGTGCTCGCCAGGCTGCTGGGTATCGATATGGAAGAGATCCAGATCGCCCTGCGCAAGCAGTTCAAGAAAAAGGCCAAGGCGGTGGACCTGAACTTCAATGCAGCTCAGGCCGGCTACGACTACGCCACGAGGACTTTCCAGAAGCAAGATCCCTACTATCTCGAGCGCATGGACGCGACGCGCGGGAAAATTGCTATTGACGGCAACTCGGCGTGCGCGCTTGGGGCGATGTTCGCCGGGGTCACCGTGGTGACCTGGTACCCCATCACTCCTTCTTCGTCAGTCTGTGAAACGTTGATCGAGTACATGAAGCGGTACCGGGTGGACAAGGAAACCGGGAAGGCCACGTTCGCCATCGTCCAGGCAGAGGACGAATTGGCAGCCATCGGAATGGTGATGGGTGCCGGCTGGGCGGGGGCGCGGGCCATGACGGCTACCTCCGGTCCCGGCATTTCCCTCATGGCAGAGTTCACGGGCTTCGGCTATTACGCAGAAATTCCTGCCGTCATATTCGACATCCAGCGGGTCGGACCCTCGACGGGTCTGCCGACGCGGACGGCGCAGGGTGACATGCTGAAGAATGCCGTCCTCTCCCACGGGGACACGAAGCACGTCATGTTGATTCCTTGCTCTGTCGAGGAGTGCTTCACGTTTTCGATCGAGGCGTTCGACTTGGCGGAAGAGTTCCAGACTCCGGTTTTCGTCATGAGCGACCTTGACCTCGGGATGAATAGCTGGATGGCTGATCCCTTCCCGTACCCTGAGAAGCCCATGATGCGCGGCAAGGTGCTCAGCGCCGAAGATGTCCGCCGCCTTGGCGGGTTCGCTCGTTACAAGGACGTGGATGGCGACGGAATCGGATACCGCACCCTACCCGGCACGCCCGAACCTTTGGCCGGTTACTTCACGCGTGGGAGCGGCCACAACGAGAAGGCCATCTACAGCGAACGACCGAACGATTACGTTAACAACATGGACCGCTTGGTTCGGAAGTTCGAGACCGCCCGCGCGAAGCTCCCCAAGCCGGTGATCCAGGAAAATGGGACGCGTGAGGTGGGCATCATCGCTTATGGCACAAGCCACTGGGCGGTGCTGGAAGCCCTCGATCAACTAAAGAAAGAGCAAGATATTGAGGCTAGCTATTGCCGCCTGCGTGCTTACCCGTTCGCCCTGGAAGTCCGCGACTTCATCCGCCGGTACGACCGAGTTTATGTCGTGGACCAGAACCGCGACGCCCAGATGCTGGGCCTCTTGCGGCTGGAACTGGAAGCAGAAGACATCAAGAAGTTGCGCAGCGTGCGGCATTACGACGGCTTGCCCATTGACGCGCGCAGCATCACGGACGAGATTGTTTCCCAGGAGGCACAGAACTGACATGGCAACTGCAACCGTTCCTCCGGCATCGCCGGCCAAAGTTAACCGCCTCGGCCTTGAGATGGCCAACTACAAGGGCAACAAGAGCACACTCTGCGCCGGGTGCGGTCATAACGCTATCTCCGAGCGCATCATCGAGGCCTGCTACGAAATGGGCGTTGAACCGCATCGTGTGGCCAAGCTTTCGGGCATCGGCTGCTCGTCGAAGAGCCCGGCCTATTTTCTGCGCACCGCTTATGGTGTGAATTCACTCCACGGGCGCATGCCCTCAATTGCCACGGGCGCCATGCTGGCGAACCGGAATTTGATTGCCCTGGGCGTAAGCGGCGACGGCGACACAGCCTCCATCGGGATCGGCCAGTTCGTGCACCTGATGCGCCGGAACATGCCTCTGATCTACATCATCGAGGACAATGGCGTTTATGGGTTGACCAAGGGTCAGTTCTCCGCTACGGCCGACATCGGTTCCAAGCTCAAGACGGGTGTGGTGAACGACCTGCCGCCCATCGACACTTGTGCGCTCGCCATCCAGCTCGGCGCCACCTATGTGGGGCGTTCATTCTCGGGCGACAAGAGGCAGTTGTCAGCCTTGCTGAAAGGCGCACTTGCCCACCACGGGACTTGCATGTTGGACGTGATCTCGCCCTGTGTGACCTTTAACGATCACGAGGGATCAACGAAGAGTTACAGCTATGTGAAAGACCATGACGAGCCCTTGGCCGACGTGAGCTTCGTCCCCTACTTCGAAGATATCTCGGTGGATTACGACCCGGGCTCAACCATGGACATCACCATGCACGACGGCTCGCACATCCTGCTGCGCAAACTCGAGGAATCTTACGATCCCACCAATAAGATAGAGGCCCTTCGCTTGCTGACAGAATCCCACGACAAGGGTGAGATCATCACCGGCCTCTTCTACGTGAACACCAAGCAGGAGAATTTCCTCACCCTGCTGAATGTTGTCGACGAGCCGCTGGCAACTTTGCCTGAGTCCAAAGTGCGGCCACCCAAAGAGGTCCTCGACCAGGTGATGCAGGCGCTCATGTAAGGGCGCACGAGCTGTTTCATTGGAGGGCAGGGCGTTCGTGATCCAGGCGGCGCTGCTCATAGATAAGCTGCACAAATTCCTCGGCCTCAGTACTCGCGCCTGGATCAATGTGCTTCAGCCTATCGCGGAGCCTTCCCTAACGATGTAAGCGAGATATTCGCACCTAGGAATTTATCTGGGGCCGTAGGCGAAACCTAGCTCTTTCCAAAGCCTGTCCCAGTGCCAGATCCCGTAAGCAGCCCCTTCGGGCAGCCGGTAGCCGAGTTGGTGAGCCAGTGCGATCACCTGACCTCGATGATGCGCTTCGTGGGCGAACATGTAGGCGAACATTGTCGCGCCAGCCGGCCAAACGGGCGCCCAACTGCCGCGTGAGAATTTCGTCACCTGCCGATCCGGCTTTTCCGACAGTGCTTCCTTGAGCATTTGAAGGCAGCGCGCGGCGCTTTTCCGGTGAGCGATGGCTGTTTGTCTCAGGGTGCAGCGAACGGGATCAAGAGGCGCAGGGCATCTGAGATGAGGCGCCGAACGCTTCAGCCAAACTAAGCGGTTGTTGTGCATATGGGCAAAGATGGCGGCGATGGTGCGGCCTTCGTGCCGGTTCAGGCCGGGCGGGTTGGCTCGCCAAGCGCCCGCATCAAGGTGCTCGAAGAGAAGCTGGTTCATTCGGTCATTGGCCGCGTACGTTTCCAGCAAAACCTCGCGAATGTTTGATTGAGCCGCTGCCCGGCGCGACATAAAAGCTCCTTGCGGAAATTGTTAGCCCAGCGGTGCCCCGGACTGATGCCCTGACCCAGGCCTTTCTTACCTGGTCCACAGCTACCGCGGCACTCGATGCTAACCCACTGATTTTTTCCGAGATCGTTTCACGCTTTCTAAACCTCTGGTTTCTCGACTGGAAACCCCGCCCCCGTCCATCCCCGCCAACCGCCGTCCACGGAAACCACGCGCTTGTAACCCATTTTTTGAAGATTGTCGGCGACTAGCGCGGAGCGATAACCACCACCGCAATATAGGAGAATCTCCGCCTCCCGGTCCGGGATCTGGCATTCGATGTCGCGCTCGATGATTCCCCTGGAAAGGTGTTTCGCCCCGGGGATGCGCCCGGCAGCCCATTCGTGATCCTCGCGGACGTCGATGAGGTAGAATTCTTCCTTCGCATCCAGCCTTTTCTTCAACTCTGGCATAGTGGTCTCGCGGACGCGTTGTTTCGCGTCCCGGACGAGCGCCAGAAATGCGGGGGAATGCTGTTTTTCCATGGAATAGCCCTCTTGTTATTCTACCCAATCCGCCAGGAAAATATTAACCTCATGCGGCTGCTTGGCGTTGCGGTTGGATGCGAAAACCAACCGCCTACCATCAGGAGAGAACTGCGGGAAAGCATTGAAGCCGCCGGTGAAGGTAATGCGTTCGAGCTTCGAGCCGTCGCGATTCACCGCATAGAGTTCAAACTCGCTTGTGCCGGGATGTTGGTAATTCGAAGCGAAGATGATGCGCTGGCTGCCAGGGAAAAAGAAAGGCGCAAAGCTAGCGCCGCCGAGGCCGGTGATCTGCCGCTGCTCAGAGCCATCGGCGCGCATCACGTAAAGGTCCATCTGCATTGGCTCGACCAGGTCTGCGGCCAGAAGCGACTTGTAACGAGCCACTTCATCCGCAGCCGTTGGATGGTGCGCGCGGTAGACGATCCATCTCCCATCTGGCGAAAAGAAAGGCCCGCCGTCATAACCCAGTCGGTGAGTTAAACGCTTTATCCCGCTGCCATCAGGGTTCATGGTATAGATTTCGAGGTCGCCATCCCGCGACGAGGTGAAGACGATCTTCTTTCCATCGGCAGAAAGCGTGGCTTCGGCGTTGTAGCCCGGCCCTTTGGTGAGCTGTTTCACGATCTTACCGCTGTCTGTAGCGTAGAAAATCTTTAGGGCTGAATAAACCCCCCAAACGTAGCCTTGGGAATAATCGGGACGCGGCGGGCACTCCGGGGTCGAGAGGTGAGTCGACGAGTAGAGGATATGCTTCCCGTCGGGATAGAAGTAGCTACAAGTGGTTTTGCCCTGACCGGTCGAAACAAGGTGCTGGTCCGAGCCGTCGGCATTCATGATGAAGATCTGGTCGCACTTGTAGGGCTCGCGCGTGGTCTGGAATATCAGCCGTTTGCCGTCATAACTGAAGTACGCTTCCGCGTTCTGTCCGCCAAAAGTAAGTTGTTTGACGTGGCGGAGGTGCGTCTCCCGCGGGTCGCGCAGAGGGTCGTCCGGAGTGCCCTGGACGACCGGGCCGGTGCCGGAAAGCCCGGATTTCTGTTGGCCGCCAAGCTCCAACCCGAGCACGACAATCAGCAGTAAACTTGCCAGGGCGACCCTCCATGCACTCGCGTGCTTGCGCAGGGCGAAGAATTGTATTGGCTCCAGTTTTGTCACAACTTCGTTCCTTGTTGGTTTGTTCCCGAGGTTCATCATCATCTATAGAGCACACCCATAAATCGCACTCTGCGCCGCTCATTTCTTTGCGCATTCGAGCGTGAACATAAACCCGTCGATGCCCTCGCCGGCTGCCACGTCCGCCCGCTCGTCCTGCTTGGGACAACCGCGACGTTTGAGAGTCACAAAATTGCGGCCGGCTATGAGTTCTAATGCCACCGCGCCGTCACTGCCGGTTTCTCCCTTCACGTTGTCCACGACGGTCCCATTCGACCAGGTTGTCTCGAGGCCCACCCGATCCAATGGCCGCCCGGCGCTATCGGTAATACAAAAAAGCACGGGTTTGTGGAGCACCTTTTGGTGCTCGTAGATTTCCGACGGGATGATGACCAGTTCCTGAGTTGCCGAAGCTTCAGAGGGCGTGAGCTGGACGTGCCGGAATACTGTCGTATCCTCCGTGGCGCCGTCGCGGCGCGCCGTAATCCAGTAAAGGCCGGGTGGAAGGCTGGAGAACGAATACCGGCCGTCTGGGTCGCTCGTCGTCTGGTCCATGAGGCGTTCGGCATGATCGGTTAACGAAACTATGGCATCGCGAATTGGAAATGAATCCGGGGTGTTGACTGTGCCCGAGAGTTGGCCACGCGACTCCGGGCCGGGGGGTTGAAGCTGAACTTCAATCGCGTCGCTCGAAACTTCGCCTTGCCAGACCGTTACCTTCAGGTTGCGTTGGATTTCTGCCGCGTTGGAATACTGGGCCTTGTAGGTGATCGATAGCCGGTACGTTCCCCAGATTGGTTTCTGCACCTCGGAAAGCGCGGGCGTCAGTCGAATCGTTGACCTCTCTTCGTAGTCCTCGCCGGGCGCCAACCTGACCAGCTTCGGCTTGGGGAGACCGACGCTCTCGAAGACCGCCCCTTGAGCGGGATTCGAGATGGCTGCATGCCCCGCGCTTACCGGCTCGAGTTTGACCGTGAGCATCGAGCCGCCCGTCGGTTGTGGGCCTGTATCCTCTTCCAGCAGCCTCGGGGTTGGCAGCTTGCCCCGCGCGTGCCGGTAAAGCCAGACGGTTTCGTTGCCGGCATTGTGGACATGGAGAGTTACGCGTGCTGGGAACGGCGCCGCGATGTTCTGCTGCTCGACGGAGATGAGGAGCTTGAGAGACGTGTCACTTGCCGCACCTTGACCCGGCAGAGCGAGAGGCACGAGTAACAGCAGCGTTTTGACAAAACCAGCTCTCGACGATCGAGATCTTCCCATTATCATTGGGCCTGTATTTCTACCATGCTTCGAAGTGTCTTGAACGGAAAAGTGTCAGATAGCATTAATCATACCACGAGCCGCAGGCGCTCATTCACAAGGCTCGAACCCCAACCGCGCCACGCACCGCAACTACGGGAGCGGTAAGGGTCCGGCCTACTTTCTTACTTCCAACGTCACCTCGCGCGTAACCTTCTCTCCCTTTCGCAGAACAGTTACCGAGACCTTGTCGCCCGGCTTGTGGGCTCGCAGGGCATAAGTAAAATCGTAAAGGTTGTCGATTTTCTTACCACCGAAATCAATCAAGGTGTCTCCAGCCTTGAAGCCGGCTTTGGCGGCGGGGCTGCCGTCGCGCACATCCGCGAATTTCACCCCACCGTGCTCAGCTTCGCCGAAATCGGGGATGGAACCGAAGTACGGACCGTATCCGCCGCCGCCACCCATGGCAGGAGGAGTGGGCTCTGCCACGCGTACGAATTGCGGCTTGTCTTTCAATTGGTCGAGTCCGTTGACCACGTGCGCCACCAATCGCACCACCTTCGCCCCATCCTCGGCATTTATCTTCTCCCAAGTGTCGGACGGCTTGTGATAGTCGGAGTGAAGGCCGGAGAAGAAGAAAAGCACCGGCACGCTCCGGACCGCAAAGGACATGTGATCGCTGGCGCCATACCCCGAGCCTGAATAGCTCAGATCGAATCCCAGGTCGCGGTCAGCATCTTCCACCAGCTTCTTAAATCCCGGAGAGGTTCCGGTTCCTCCGATGTAGAGCTTGTTTTTGGAGACGCGACCGATCATATCCATGTTGACCATGGCCAGCGTCTTGTCGAGGCTGCAAGCGGGGTGATTGGTATAGTAGCTGGAGCCGAGCAAGCCGGTTTCCTCTCCCGCGAAGGCTATAAAGAGGAGCGTGTGCGTGGAACGAGGGCGCTCATGCGCGAACCCGTCGGCTAATTCGAGCACGGCGCTGGTTCCGGAAGCGTTGTCGTCCGCTCCGTGGTGGATCTGACCGATCTGGCTGGGGGCGAGCGAATGTTGATCGCCTAGCCCAAGATGGTCGTAATGCGCGCCGACGACAATGCACTGGCCGGCGAGCTTCTCATCCTGGCCTTTCAAGACGCCGATCACGTTAGCCACCTCCTTGCGAACGCGCTTGACGTCCACGGACAGAGCAACTTGCGCCGAGGGTTCCAGCGCGAAGGAGTGGTTCGAAAGGTCCTTGTCAATGGCCTGGCGAAGGTCTTCCAGGCTCTTCCCCGAAGGCTTGAGCCACTCATCCACGATCGTGGCCTTCACCTGGAGAGCTGCGACTTGCATCTCTTCGGGACCAGTGAGTGTGCCAAACTTGATCAGCTCGTCAGGCTCGCCAGGGTGATTGCCGAGGTCATTTACCAGGATCATCCCGACTGCGCCGTGGTTCCTTGCGTTGATGGCCTTGTTCACAATTTCCGCGTGCGTCGTGAGCTGTTTTCCCGCGCGGACACTCTTCTCGTCGTTTTCCTGCGGCTCATGCCTGAGCACCAAGACGATCTTGCCCTTGGCGTCCACGCCCTTGTAATCGTCGTAATTGAATTCGAGAGCGGTGATTCCATATCCCGCGAAGACCAGCGGCGCTTGAACCGTCACTGCCTCCGAAAAGCTGAATGGAACAAAATCCTGAGCGGGGGTGAGGGCGGTGCGTGTGGCGCCGCTTTGGTAGGTCACGGAGTTGTTGGGGCCCATTTGCGCCCCCACTGTGATCCTGAAACGTTGGAGGTAAGTTCCGTTGTCTCCCACAGGTTTCAGTCCGAACTTCTTGAAGCGCTTTGCGATGTATTGTGCAGCTTCATCAAGTTCTTTGGTGCCATCTCCGCGCCCTTTCAACCTGTCACTGGCAAGGAACTTGATGGGTTCCAGGAACTCCTTGGAGGTGAACTGCGGCTCTGCTTCTTTTGCCGGGGCGGATCCTGGGAGCGGCGCCAGCAACAATGCCGCAGCAAGGAGCCAAGCGCACATTGTAGAAACACGAATCGAGATTCGTCGGAGGTTCGTGTAAAACGTTTTGCGATCAGACATGTTTCTCCTTTAGCCATTCGTACCGCGTAATGAAATGGCCCTTGGAATAACGGCATGAAGCCGCAGTTTGTGTGCAGCAATTTGCTGAAAAACCCGAACGCACCTGGAATCATAGAGCGACTCAAAGCACCCGCAAAATCAGACACTTCAAGTAGTGTGTTTCGGGCACGGTCAACAGTATCGGGTGGTCGCGCGATTGCGTGCGCCGCTCGACCACGGTTAAAGTGCGGTGAGCATCGAGCGCCGCACCGGCGATGACTTCGAGCAGGTCCGCCTCGCTCACATGATGCGAGCATGAGCAGGTGAGGAGGAATCCGCCCGGGTTCAGTATCTTGAGCGCGCGCAGGTTCAGCTCCTTGTAGCCGCGCAGCGCCGCCTCCAGGTTGGACTTCTGCCGCGCAAAAGCCGGGGGATCAAGCACGATGGTGTCATAGTGTTGTTTTTCCTGGTCGGCGGCCTTCAAGAAGTCAAAGCAGTTGGCTTCCTTCCATTGCACGTTTGTAACGCTGTTTAATTGCTGGTTGCGGCGCGCGAGGTTGACCGCTTCCGGAGAGGTGTCAATCCCCAGGACGGAATCGCACTGCCGCGCCAGATTGAGCGCAAACCCGCCCGCATAGCTAAAGCAGTCGAGCGCGCGGCCTCGCGCGTATTGGCGGGCCGCCAGGCGATTCTCTCGCTGGTCGAGAAAGCCGCCGGTCTTCTGGCCGCCCATCAGGTCGAAGAAAAATCTCAATCCATTCTCTTCCACCTCAGCTTCGCTAATGCTTTCGCCGGCCAGTGTGCCCTTCTGCTCCGCAAGTCCCTCCAATTCCCGAACCGCCACATCGTTGCGCTCCAGAATCGAGTGTGGCGAAAAGGCCTCCTGGAGAATCCCCACAATCTGCGGCTTCAGCCGGTCCATGCCCTGGCTGAGAGTCTGGATGACGAAGCATGGGCCGTAACGGTCAATAATGAGAGAGGGAAGCAGATCGCCTTCCGCAGAGACAAGGCGGTAGGCTTGAGCGCCGTCCACCACTTGCTGCCGAAAACTCGCCGCCGCGGCTACGCGCTCAGCAAGAAAGGCGCGGTCGAATGGGCGCTCTTCACGTGTAAGCAGGCGCAACGCGATCAGAGACTTGCTGCTGTAAAGCGCCTGCCCCCAAAAATGCCGCCTTCGGTCCTGCAGACGAACCACGGCCCCGGGACCTGCCTCACCCGCGTCCAGGACGTCGGCGCGGTAAATCCACAAGTGACCCGAGAGGACTCGGTCCACGCCCCGCTGTGAAATGGTGACCGCTTGAGAGGGCATACTGAAACTCTACCACAACGGAGGTATTATCCGTGGTCTGTGATTCGTTGTGTGACCCACCGGCTTCGGGTCCTTTCAACAAAACGGTTGCCAAGTAATAACTATTCCATGTTCGATCGGAACCCCCTCCCCCGGCCCCTCTCCCCCAAGGGGGAGAGGGGAGGAGCAAATAAAGAATCCGCACCCACGGCAGACAGGTAAAATGGCTAAACTCCAGAGTCCCCCTCCGCGGGACCGAGGGGAAAGTTGATTTGTGCTTAGCCCTCTCCCCCTTGGGGGAGAGGGTGGGATGAGGGGGTTGCTTGACGGACGACGGAACGGTTACTTCATGACAAACCCTGACAACTGGCCACGGACAACGGACCTCTCTCACTGATACAATTCCTGATCGATGCTTCTCGAGGAATTTGATTATCAGCTTCCGCCGGAGTTAATCGCCCAACGGCCTCTGGCCTCCCGTGACGCCTCGCGCATGATGGTGCTCGACCGCGAAGCGGGGACCTTCAGGGACCAGGTGTTTCAAGATCTCCCTCAAGTCCTCGAGCCCGCCGATCTTTTGGTTTTTAACAACACTAAAGTCTTTCCAGCCCGCTTGCTCGGCCGGCGGCGGGGCCTCCACTCCCATGCTATCGGAAAGCGCAATCCCGCGGCGCGGGAGTTTCTGAAGGGGGAAGTCGAGTTGTTGCTGACTCGGCAGGAGAGCGGGGATGTGTGGGAGGGGCTTGTCCACCCGGGCCGAAAGGTGAGAACGGGCGAGGTACTTCTCTTCGGCGAGGGAGAATTGCAGGCAGAAGTTATCGGCCGAGGCGATTACGGAGTGCGCCGCGTGCGTTTGAGGGCGCACGAAGGTACGATCGAAGACGCGATCGACCGCCTGGGCCATGTTCCCTTGCCACCCTACATCCGGCGCGCCGACGAAGCGCAGGATCGCGAGACCTACCAGACGATCTACGCCAAAGTCCGTGGCGCAGTAGCTGCCCCCACGGCAGGCTTTCACTTCACGGAAAGAGTTCTCGAGGCGCTGCGTCAGCGCAGGATTGAAACTTGCGAGATCACACTCCACGTGGGCCTGGGGACGTTTCAGCCGGTGCGGGTGGACCGAGTGGAAGAACATAAGATGGAAGCCGAACGGTATGAGATTTCCCAGGCCGCCGCAGTCGCTTTGAATGGGGCGCTCGAGCAAGGCCGGCGCATCATTGGCGTAGGCACCACCAGCGTCCGCACCCTCGAACATGTGGGGCACGAGCGCGGCGGAAGAATCGAGCCGGGGCGAGGAGAAACGAGCTTGTTTATATATCCCGGATTCAAATTTCGCGTGATTCGGGGGCTGCTCACCAACTTTCACCTTCCTAAGTCCACACTGCTCATGCTGGTGTGCGCCTTGGCAGGCCGCGACCTCACACTCCGCGCCTACACGCACGCAGTTCGAGAGCGCTACCGCTTTTACAGCTACGGTGACTGCATGCTTGTGATCTAACAGATTCCTGAAGAAAGCCATTTTACGGTCATCCCGAGGAGTCAGCCATTCCTATTGGCGGACGACGAACCCGCCGCGGCGGGTCGGCAGTCGCCGGTTCCAGATATGCCGGGATTCTTTGCTGTGCCCAGCGCCGGTCGGCGCGGGGCTTGGCGTGGAATGACCGAGTGCGCATTGGCTCTCGTTTCCGGGGTGAACCTCTGCTGCTCCGCTGCCACGATTTTTTCTCTTGACAAGCTCAAATTATTAGTACTAATTTACTAGTATGAGACCTCGGAGCCGAACACTCACCGGGCAGGAGCTCGAAATCATGAAGATCGTGTGGCGCCTCCAGAGCGCCACGGTGCGCGACGTGTACGAGGCCCTACTCGAGCAGCGCAAGATCGCCTACACCACCGTCATGACCATGATGAACATCCTGGAAGAAAAGAAATATCTGAAGAAGCAGGCGGAAGACCGTGCCTACGTCTACCAGGCCACGCGCCCGCGCAGCGATGTGATCAAAGCCATGGTGCGCGAGTTTGTGGACCGGGTGTTCAACGGCTCCGCCGAGCCGCTGCTGGTCCACCTCCTCAAGGATCGACGATTGTCTCAAAAGGACCTCGAGAAGATCGCGCGGGCGATTCGGGAGGGCGAATGATGCACCCGCTCTGGCTGGCAAATTTCGCGTCGTATTGCGTCCAGGTGGCGGCCCTGGTCGCGGCCGGAGGCCTCGCGGCCGTTCTGCTGCGCCTCCGGCAGCCGCGCGTGATGCTCGTTTACTGGCAGGCGCTGCTCGCAGCCTGCCTGCTGCTGCCCCTCATTCAACCCTGGCATCGGATGGCCTTCGCCCCGGCGGGCGGCGCCGCGACGGCCACCGTCCGCACCGACCCCGAAGTTTTGGGATCGGCGGCGTTCCTATTTCCGCTTCAAACCTGGATCCTGCTGGTGCTGGTGGCAGGCGGAGTTCTGGGGCTGCTGCGCCTGGCGCTCGGGCTTTTCCGGCTCAGCCACTATCGGCGCACGGCGCTCCGCATCGCTCCCTTGCCGGGCGCGCTCCGAGAGGCGCAGGCGCTGGTCGGCGTCGAGCCGACGTTCTATTTCTCCGAGCGCGTGAGTGTGCCGGTGACTTTCGGGTGGCTCGATCCTGCGGTCGTCCTTCCGGCACCGTTCGAGCAGATGGACGAGAGTTACCAGCGCGCCATTGCCTGCCACGAGCTGGTGCACGTGGCGCGCCGCGACTGGCTGCTGAATCTTCTGGAGGAACTCGTCCTGACGCTGTTCTGGTTTCATCCCGCCATCTGGTGGACGATTCGAAACATCCGGCTCGGCCGCGAGCAGGTGGTGGACCGTGACGTCGTGGAACTGACCGGGGCGCGCAGGCCCTACCTGCATGCCCTGCTTGAAATCGCGGGCGCGGCCCGCGCGGTGCCCCTGCCGGCTCCGCTCTTTCTGGGTGAGACCCAGTTGGTGCAGCGCGTCGCGCTGCTGGTGAAGGAGGTTCGTATGTCAAAGGTGAGACTCATTGCCTCGTTGCTGACCGCGCTGGCCATCCTGCTGGTGGCGGGGGGACTGGTGGTCCGGGCTTTCCCACTCACGGCTCCGGCGGGGACTCCGCCCGCCGTGAACTCCGCAGCCCCAGGTCCCGCGGAGCCGGCGGCTACGCCACATCCCACCACGAAAAACGACACCGCACAGGTTTATAAGGTGGGCGGCGACGTTACCGAGCCGGTCCCCATCTACAAGCCCGAGCCGGCTTATACGAAAGAAGCGAAGGCCGCCAAGCTTCAGGGCGACGTCCTCCTCTGGATCGTGGTGGATGCCAGCGGGAGTGTCACCGACGTCAAGCTGCGGAAAGGTGTGGACAAGGGATTGGATGAGAGCGCCATGCAGACCGTGCGCACCTGGAAATTCAAGCCCGCCATGAAAAGAGGCAAAGCCGTGCCCGTGAAGGTCGTGGTGGCAGTATCCTTCAAGCTGTTTTAGCAACCGGCCTTCGAACCAGCGTCCCACCCGCGCGGCACACGCTCAAATGCTCGGGATTCCCGTACAATGGTGCACGCTGGGCCGGGGCAAGTGTAGCGTACGGCCCGTCCCGCCCTGGCGGGAGCCCTGCGGCTTTTGGAGGTTTGTCGCTAACCGCGGGCTGCTGCGACGAAGCAAAGCAGGGATCTCGAAGAACCGCAGGGCTTGAACCGCGAGGCCTGCGCTACGCTTGCACCGACAGATTGCGGAAGAAAGGCATTTTCCACGGCAATTCATTTGTTCAGCATCCTGCCAAAAGCGGATTCACTCATGCCTTCCGCGCAACCCGCCTAGTAGGCCGAACATCTAATTAATTTCAGGCACTCGGGGCTTTCCAGTATTGGTGACTAAAACTTGCGTGAAGCGTCTAAATCCTTAACCACTGGATTTGGGAGTGAGCTATTCAGAAGGGAAAAGTTGCCTTTGGAGGGAGGTATCGGTTTATGAAGAAAGCCAAGCTGCCATTGCCGCTGTTGATCCTGATTTTCGCCACCTTCTTCTCGCTCGCCAGCACTTTGGGGGAGTGGATTGGCCGTCCCGCATCCGCCTCGCGCACCCATCCGAGCGATACAGTGGAGCAGCAACAAGCCGCCATCGTCTATGTCCGGGTCATGTCCTGGCTCTCGCGAGTGATAACTCATCCCGCCGCTCACGCAGAGGACAACGGTGAATCCGCGCGACCTGCGGAACCCAGCAAGGCGCCAACTCATGGAGTGGCTGCTCACAGGCTCGAGTTTTGTGCCTTGAACAAGTCCTCCCGCCCCTCCACGAGCCTGTGCAAGTCTTCACGTGGTACTTTATCGCCCACCCGACGATCGGAAAGTTCAAGGGCAGTCCCGTCTGCTGCCGACGTGTTGCGGAATTCGAGCACAACAGCCAACGGTTCCTGATGAGCAGGGCTCAAAAGTCAGGAGACGCAAGCAGAGAGTGGGCAGTAAGCAGAAAGCAGTAGGCGGCAAGGAAACGGACAACGGACGACTGACAACTGACGACTGACTGCCTTCCGTCGCGGAGTTACCACTGCACCCGCACGCGATACTTCAGCACGGATTCCGTGTTGGCCGCCACCGGCACAGTGAATTGCGCGGCGAAAGCAGCCGTCTTTTCGTACTTGTAGTTTGAGTCCAGCATCGTCCAATCGCCGCCAATGGGTTCATTCACAACCACGGTAATGGGCTCCGGCTTGTGATTGCGAAGTGAAATCTCAAAGGCGAACTCGAAAGCTCGGCCATAAGCTTTAAAATCCGTCTGCTTTCTTTCCGCGACTACATCGAACGCGTTGCCGATGTGTAGATCGAGTGTTTCATCCTTGGGAGTATGGCCGATGCGGTCTTCGCCGATGAACTGCACCCGCCCCTTCGAGTCGCCTTGATACACGCGCACCGTTCCGGCCGGCAGCGGGATGCCGAGAGAGTTTTCCTGTGAGTTTTTGAACTTAATATGGACTTGGACCGGTTCCTTAATGGGCTCCCCGGGGCGCTGGGCGTTGTGGTAGTAGTATTGCTGCCCGTCCACCTCGAAAATCTTATTGAAGCTGACCCCCGTGGCGTCAAGCAAGCTGATCTGCTTGGTTTCATTGTCCTGGATGTTGGTACGACGCTCGAGCGTATAGAGGTGATACTCGGAGATCGGTTCCTGGACAAATTGAGGCGCCGGCGCTGCCATTGCCTTCATAAGCCTGTTTCCGCCAACGCCACCGCCCTCTCCTGCTCCTGCCACGCGGTGTACCTCTCCCGCCACAAGCTGGAGCTGCGCATTCCGAAATGCCGTTCCGCTATTGTTGATAACCGTCACCCAACCGTTCAAATCCGCCGCCTTCTGATCCGAACGAATCGTGAGAACGTAGTCGGCGTTCCAATTGACCTGGTTGGTCAGGTAGGATGCTTCCACCGTCTGCTCGCCAGCCCTGTTGTTATCCAGCAGCCACACCAGCGTCGGCTTGCTATAAAGGTTGTCCGGCAGGTCCGGGAATACATACCGGTCAGCGCCCATGCCGGTGATGATTTCGTTTCCGACTTTCCACACCGGCCCTTCGTTAAGGGCAAGCAGGGTGGCTTTAACGGAAACTTCCTTGGTGGAATTGTTCTCGGTGACCAACCGCACGAGGGTCAGTTCTTTGCCCACGTATTTTTGGAGAAGCTTCTGCGGGCTCAGCAGGTCGTACTCGTAGTTCTGCTCCAGGACGCTCAGCTCCTTGGGCGTAGTGAGCGAGACGATGTGGACCGTGGCGGGATTCACCTGAGCCGCAATATCCATATAGCGCAAGTCCAGGCTCCCCGCGGGAAGCCGCAGCCTGCGCACGTCACGCACCAGCGCGACATTGGAGTTGTAGACGGTCACCGCCAAGTCTTTCTGGTCCTGCTGCGTGGAAGTCACGGTGGTTTGGGGGAAAGATTGCGCGCCCATCAGGAGCGTGATTGCTGCGGCGCAGACGAGCTGGCGCGGCGTGCGTTGCTTCAGCATAAGTCACCTTCCGGTTCGTGGGATGTCATTCCATGCTTTTGGAAGCATCCAGCCTACCGCGTGTTGCCCCAAAATAAAAGGCAAAATCCCCGCCGCAACAACCGAAACTGGGGCACGGCATCTTGCCCGCTGCATACAGCTTTTCCGTCCGTGGCCCTTTTTTGCCGCGCTTTGTGCTTTCTGCCTTCCCACGCGGGGAGAATCTCCCGTCTACCTCAGGCGAGTTCCTTCAGGATTGAAGCGACCTGTTTCTTGAATCCAGGCAGGCTGGTTTGGGTGAGATCCCAGAGCGCCACGAGGTCAACGTCAAAGTACTCGTGAATGAGGAAGTCACGCAGTCCAGCGATTCGCTGCCGAGGGACCTCAGCGTGCCTGGAACGGAGGTTTCTTGAAAGACCCTTTGTAGCTTCTCCTATGATCTCGAACTGCCGAATCACCGCATCCTGCCAGTGAGACGTTGACATGAAAACATGCCGGCCCACCTTGACGTACGACTCGATTTTGTGAATGGCGTCCAGGATGTGCTGAAGATATATGGCATCGCTTTTCATAGGGCGACCGCTTCACTCAGCACTTGCTCGCGGATATAACGGCTGATCGCGTTTTCCGTAACCACGTCGACCTTACAACCCAGTATGTCTTCGATGTCCTGCTTAATGGCCACCATATCAAGCAGGGTCCGCCCCGGTTCGAGTCTTATCAGAAGGTCCAGGTCGCTGCCGGGACGGGCCTCGCCGCGGGCACGAGAGCCGAAGACGCGCACGTCTCGCGCTCCGTAGCGAGCGGCGATCTGAAGGATCTCCTCTCGTCTCTCCTGCAATTTCTTGTCGCTAGCCTTGCCGACCTGCCCTTCTCTTCTCCAGTTCCCTGTATCTTATCATGGTTGCAGCGGGGCACCATGCCTCTCCGCGCTGGCCTCTCCGCGCTGGTAGAATGGCCGCAGGCTGAACACCAGAAACGCAGGCGCAAATGACATTTCTCTCTTCTTTCAATCGCCTCAGACTGCCTCAGACTGCTTGACTTTTCAGGTAGAGTGGCGGTTTAATAAATAGTTCAGGGTTGCGGGGCAGTCCGCGTAACATTTCGGAAGCAAATCGTCGAAGAGCACACAAGTCGCTGAATTCGAAGCGCGCCCGAGCTTGTGCGTCCAGGGCGGTTCGGTCTTTTGCCCACCGGGACGGGGTTTTATGCGGGTCAGCACATATCAAGAGTTAGCTAAACGAATCTAATCTCGATTGAAAGAGGTGACACATGCGAATGCTTCTCCATGTCAAGCTTCCGCCCGAGCCATTTAACGCTGCGGTGAAGGACGGCACGGCAGGAAAGAAGATACGGCGCATTCTCGACGAGCTGAAGCCAGAGGCGGTCTACTTCGGGGAGTTCCAAGGTCGCCGCGGGGGGATCATGATCATTAATTTGGATGATCCGTCAAAGGTTCCGACGTTCGCGGAGCCATGGTTCCTCACGTTCAATGCGGATTGCGAGTTCCGTGTTGTGATGACCCCGGAAGACCTGGCAAAAGCCGGCCTGGACGAACTGGGCAAGAAGTGGTCATGACGCCCAGGGCTGGCTGAGCACCCGCTGCACCGGAGCCGTGGTGGCGCGACATCTTCGAGCCTTAATTGAGGGGCGCCGCCAAGGGGTATGTGTGTGCCCGTTAGCTGTTGAACATTCCCTTTCCAATCTAGCAGGGAGGATCGTATGGCTGAAAAGAGGATCATTGCAGTGGTAGGTGCAACCGGTGCGCAGGGTGGCGGCTTGGTCCGCGCCATCTTGAGCGACCAGAGGGGTGGTTTCAGCGCACGCGCCCTCACGCGAGACGTCAACTCTGACAAGGCAAAAGCACTGGCAAAGCTGGGCGCCGAGGTGGTCGCCGCCGACGTCGACGACGTGGAAAGCCTGAAGAGGGCGTTTGAAGGCGCCTACGGGGCGTACTGCGTCACGTTTTTCTGGGCGCACTTCTCGCCTGAGAAGGAGTTAGCCGAGGCCACCAACATGGCCCAGGCGGCGAAGCAGGCCGGGATCGAACACGTGATCTGGTCGACCCTCGAGGACACGCGCAAGTGGGTGCCCCTCAGCGACAGCCGCATGCCCACCCTTATGGGCAAATACAAAGTGCCGCACCTGGACGCCAAGGGCGAGGCCAACCAGGTGTTCACCGACCTCGGCCTGCCGGTGACGTTCCTTCAGACGTCGTTCTACTGGGACAACTTCATCTACTTCGGCATGGGCCCCAAGAAGGGCCCGGACGGCAAGCTGGCTCTCACAATGCCCATGGGCGACAAGAAGCTCCCGGGCATCGCCGCCGAGGACATCGGCCGCTGCGCTTACGGCATCTTCAAGAGGGGCCGTGAGTTCATCGGCAAGACGGTCGGCATTGCCGGCGAGCATTTGACCGGCGCACAGATGGCCGCCGCGCTCACCAAGGCGCTGGGTGAAGAGGTGCGCTACAACGACGTGCCACCCGAGGTGTACCGCAGCTTCGGTTTCCCGGGCGCCGAGGACCTCGGCAACATGTTCCAGTTCAAGCGCGACTTCAACGAGTACTTCTGCGGTGCGCGCAACCTTGAGGTCGCCCGAGCCCTCAACCCCGCGCTGCAAAGCTTCGACGCGTGGCTCGCCCAAAACAAGGCCCGTATCCCGCTTGGGTAACCCGAAGCCAGCGCCTATTCGCGCGCCAACCGCACCGCCCGCAAGCGCGCGGTCCCGCCTTGATGCGCGGCGACTCAGGCGGCTTTGGCGACCTGCGACTCCGCAGGTTCGGCGGCGCGGCCCCGGCTCATCGAGCAGCCCACAAACGCGCCGTACAGCAGGCCCCACACGACCATTTCAAGCGCGTGGGCGTGCGCAACGGGCGGGGGCATGATGGGGTTAGGCATGATCAGCCCCGGGCTCCCGTCGAACGCCATGTACATTAGCGCGGTTCCCAAAGCCACGCGCCGGGCTCCGCCGCGGAGCATCCGTATCGCCGGTAGCGTCAGCCCCACAAACAGCAGCGCCCGCCCGGCCTGGTACGGAAACATCCAAGGCGTGGAAGAGCAGGTCCAGGCCATCTGTCCCCAGAAGCTCCTGATCGCCGTCGAGCCGGAGTAGAATTGGCGGAGCGCCGCACTCTGCCAGGCAATGTAGTAACCGCAAAGATAATAGAGCACGATACAGACGACGGTGGTTGCGGCGAGGGTTCCGGTCCACCGAGCGGCGGACCAGTGGGCGCGTTTGCCGGGCACTTCACGCGGGCCTCGCCGGAAGCCTCCCAGAATCCACACGGCCAACGGCGCAAATAGGGCGCTGGCCACCAATCCCATTATCAGCATATGGGGGATAAAATGAGGGGACAAGTGGCCCCGGAGATACGCGGTGCCTTCAATTGCCGCCTGCACGGACGTGTTCAGAGACAACAGGAAAAGCGCGCCCGCGACCTTCCAGCCACTCCAATTCGCTTCCAGCACGAGGTAGGTGGCGACAATGGCCTGAATGAGCGACGCGATAAAGAGCAACAACAGGGGATTTGCGGGGCTCATCGCAGCCGTGGCTGCCGCCGCCGCACCGGTCGGGGCCGGAGCTCCCCGCCCTATTCCGGAGACCATCGCCCCGACAAGGAAGCTGATGCCCACCACCATGGCGACTAATAATGTTTTGAAACCAAGCCCGATAACTTTTTTTGCACTCATGGCAGGAATCCTTCCTGACCAGGATTGCCGTTTTGGCCTCCTGGTTGCGAATGAGTGTACCACTAAGTGCTTGTCTAGGACACGGCGCTGAACGGAATCTTTCGCCCCCGAATTCACAATTCACCCTTCCCAGATTGCCCCGACTTTCTACTTTCTGCCCAAAGCGGGGTAATTTCCCTTTACACTATTCTGTTCCTCCTCCCTTTGTGTCTAACCACCTTTAATCTAAAGGATTGGGACGGAACAGTACTCCTTAATTTCGGCATTCGGGTTGAATAGGCTGGCGATTAATGAGTGTATGGTGGAGTCGACGCCTGCCCCGGACCATGATGTCGTTGCAGAGTGAATCAGCAGGGTAGCAGGTGAATGAACTGAAGGCATTCAACCAGAACGGAAACGCTGGAACAATCTTTGCGACGGGCTGATGATAATCGGTCAAGAGGGGAGAGCCGTACGCCGCTGGCGGTGAAAGCGAGTCCAATATTGGCGACGCACAACCTCTTTCCTGGAGAAGCAGGGGGAATTGTACCGGGTTGAACTCTTACCCTCCTCTGCACAAGCCCAACAAAGAGCAGGAAGGCCTTCCTTTTAGTGGTATCATCAGATCAAAGGGGCAACGCAAATGAGAGAAGTAGCCGTCATGGGTGCGGGGATGACTCCGTGCCGTTCCCGCTGGATTGAAAAGACTTTTTGGGAATTGGCGCAAATGGCGGTATGTGAGGCGGTCCGTGACGCCGGAATCCATGTCCAGGAAGTGGAAGCCGGCGTTGCGGGGATTTACAACGACATTTTCGAGTTCCAGGCGATCCCCGAAAGCGGCTTGCAGGGCATCGTAGGGCTTCAGAACAAGCCATTGATGAGGGTCTCGAATGGTGGTGCAACCGGGGCCTATGCAATGCTGGCGGGTTACAACATGATCGCCAGCGGCCAATATGACCTCATGCTCGTCTTCGGGGTAGAGAAGGCACTCGATTGTTATGACTTCGAAGCGGAGAGCGCCACCCCTGCGGTGGTACAGACAATCGGTTATTCGTGGGACCCGTGGTTCGAGCGGCCGCTTGGCGCACATGCCTCCGAAAGCTATGCGGAGGTTATCCAGGCCTATATGGATGAGCATCCCGGAGACCTCGCTCCCAGGGCGCGCGCCAAGATAGTAGAACTCTTCTGCGCACACGCGCAGAACAATCCCTACGCACAGCGACTAGGTGAGAAAGTAACCGCAGAGCAGGTGCTCCATTCGCGTTACGTGGTTTACCCCATTCGAGCCCTCGAAACCTGCGTGTACACGGAGGGCGCCTGCGCATTGATTTTTGCCTCAGGGGAAATGGCGCAGAGAATCAAAGAGCGGACGGGTCGAGAACCGATCTGGATAACGGGCGTCGGGGCCGCGAATGAACCCTACTTCGTCGGAAATGACATTACACGCTATAAGGTCCTCCATCGTATCTACTCGGATTACCTGGCCACACGAAAGGCGTTGGAGCAGGCTGGGCTCACCATTGATGATATTCAGGTGATTGAGTTGCACGATGCTTTCATCCCCCAGGCGATGATCACACTCGCCGAAATGGGCGTGGTGCCACTGGGTCGCGGCAACGACCTTGTCGAGGAAGGCATCATCATGCCGGGCGGGAAACTCCTGGTGAACCCTTCGGGCGGACTCGTGTTCGGCGGACACTTCGTTGGGGGGTCCAATATGATGTCGACTTGGAGCGTCATGCGGGAACTGCGAGGGAAGAACCTGGAGCACGGGCTGGTCCACGGCACAGGCGCATCGCTTTCGATGTACGGTGTGGCTATGGTGCTGGAAAGGAGAGTTTGATCATGCCGCTGAGAAAGAAAGAGCCGGTGATCTCACCTGCGATGCTCCCAAAGGTGGGGATTACGGAAGTCCAAGCAGGAGGCAGTAGATACCTGTTGCGAAACGACGTCATGTTCACTGCCATGCAACACGCTCAGGGGGAATTCTCTGATTTCTTTCTTTCGCTTCGAGATGAAGGCAAAGTCTTCGGCCACCGTTGCCCGCAGTGCAAGCACCTGATCATCCCGCCTTTTATGAAGCGTTGCCCGGCATGTAATTTCGTCGAGATGAGCAAGGAGTATGTAAGGGATTTGGGCGTTGTGGCTGCCACCCCGGTAATCACTGTCTTTGCTCCCAGCCGTTTCAAGGGACAGGTGCCGTTTGGCACGGGCCGGGTGTTTCTCGAGACTCTGGACGGCAAGCTCAGTGATACCGCCATGCTAATCAGGGTACGAACCACACGGGGAACGATACGGCCCGGGATCTATAGGAAGGGCACGCCTGTCAAAATCGCATTCCGCGACGAAAGAAAAGGCGGGATCGAAGACATCTTTGCGCTGCCCCAGTCTGAGCTTACGGCTGAGCAACTCGCCAAGAGTCCCTTGCTTGAAAGCGAGATTGAGTGGGGCCGGCTCGCTGAACATGAATTAGGCCAGGCCACTCCGCAACTTCAGGAAGCCTTGCGAGAAGTCAAGATCCATTTCCAAAAACTTGCCGAAATGGTCCCGCAAAGCGCGCGAGCGACTGCCAATCTTGCCAACTGGAATCGTACTGTCAACGTCCAGACGGGCGGCGGAAATTTCAGTTTTGCTGTGAAGAAGGGAAAGTTGCAGGTGCGAGATGAGAGTGCTGAAGAAGCGGATTTGATCTTGAGGGTAAAGGACCCCTCTGTTCTCCTCGCTTGGCTGCGCGATAGTACAGAAGGCATGGGGGAAGGATTTGAGAGCCCGGCGCTAACCGATCTGGTAGTCGAGGGAACGCTGGTGCTGAATAAACCCGAGTTGGAAACTATCACTCGCCTTGATCGCGTTCCGCGCTCCCTTCGACGAGACCACGTCTTGGCTGGGACCGCCAAGTCCTGACAGGATGCTGAAAAACCCGTCTAGCCTGTTATTCCGAGCCCTTCGCTGTCATCCTGAGTCCTTCGCTGTCATTCTGAGCGAAGCGAAGAATCTCGCGCTGCCCGCTCAGGATGAACTGCGCGAAGAATCTCGCTCTGCCCGCTCAGGGTAAACTCCGCGAGGAATCTCGCATGTCCTTTGATTTCAGAGCGAGATCCCTCCCCCTCGCTCCGCTCTGGGTCGGAATGACAACGATCACAAAGGTTTTTCGGCCCCCTGTTGGGATTGCGATCGTCATGACATCTTGCTACGGCTTGCCTCTCCAGCCGACCGCCGGATTTCCGCGAGAGCTTCCGGATTGGCGAGCGACCCCGTCTGTTCCAGACTTTTTCCTTCATAGACCAAGCGAATCAACTTGCGCGGGATCTTGGCCGCAAGGTTGAGGGGAAGCTGACTCACAAAATAAACCTCGTCTGGCTGGGCCAGGGGGTCGTAGGTCCGTTTTATGTGAGTTCTCAATACCTGAACGAATCTTTCAGGGTCGGCGGGAGGAGGCGAATCGAGTACAACGAAACAAACAATACGCTCTCCTTTAATTGCGTCCTCAGCTCCGATAGCGACGGCCTCTCGTATGCGCGGTGGACCGGGGAATGTAACTAGCTTTTCTTCAATTTTTGCCGGGTCGTGTTTCACGCCACTCCGGACAATTAAGTCGTCGGCCCGACCCAGAAGATACCAGTAGCCATCTTCATCGACTTTGGCGCGGTCGCCATGAACCCAGAGATCCGGACCACGCGGAAAATAGGTGTTGAGATAAAGCTCTGGGTCCCCCAGGAACCCACGCGTCATCGAGGGGAATGGCTTGCGACAGACGAGGTAACCCGGTTCACCACGCACCGGCTCCCCTTTCTCGTCACAAACGTCCACGGCCATGCCAAGCCCGGGGCCTCCCACCGTCGAGGGTTTAAGGGGCATGACCGGGAGTGGGGAGACGAGGCAGCCGATAATCTCTGTCCCGCCCGAGACGTTCATAATCGGGCAGCGCTCCTGCCCAAAGGTCTTGAAGTACCACTCCCATGTGGGCGCGTCCAGCGGACTACCCGTCGAGCCTAAGATTCGAAGGGTGGACAGGTTATGGTCGCGGAAGTTCTCCCCCAGGCTCGCCAGTTCGCGAAGGACTGAAGGTGTACACCCGAAAATAGAGATCCCATACCTTTCAATCAGCTCGAATAAACGATGCGCGGTGGGGTAAAGGTGCGTGCCCTCGTAGAGGACAAGAGCGGCGCCGAAAAACAATGCCCCAATAATCTCCCAGGGGGCCATCATCCAGCCAATGTCAGTGAACCAGTAGAAAACGTCGTTGGAACGGCAGTCGAACGCAAAACCAATTTCTTTGGCGACCTGAGCCAGGGTTCCCCCATGCGTGTGGACAACAGTTTTTGACCTGCCCGTGGTACCAGAACTATAAAGGATCAGCGCCGGATGTTCAGCCTCGACGATTTCGGTTTCCCAAACTCGCCCAACGTCGCTGCCCTGTATAAAGGAATTCCAGGCCAAGCATTTCCGTCGATGGGCCAAGCCGTTGCCAAGGCGCTCAACGATCACGATCCAGCCCACCGACGGCGCGCGCTCCGCAACCGCGTTGTAAATGTCTTCACAACTTATCAACCGGCCAGCACGCGAGTATCCATCGTTGAGGAAAAGGATTTTCGCACCGGCTTCTTGGAGATGGAGCACTGTTTCCTCTGGGGAAATCCTTGCCGGCAGTTGCATACAGACACCGCCGACTTTGAATGCGGCGAGCATTACAGTGACTGCCTCCGGAGAAATGGGCATACACATTGCGATGTGGTCACCCTTCCGGATGCCCAAGCGTTTCATGGCGATGGCAAGGCGATTCACCGCATCATAGAGTTCCTTGTATGAAATGGTTCGTGAGGACCCGTCATCCGACTCATAGAACAGGGCCGTTTCGGACCCCTTACCATCGCGTACGTGGCGGTCGAGGCAGTTATGGACGATGTTGAGTTTTCCCCCCAAGAACCACTTGGTCCAGGGCATGCCCAGCGAGTCATCATGCAGGCGCGAGTATTTGTGGGACCACTCGATTCCAAGGTGCTCCAGGGCGGCGTCCCAGAACCAGTCTATATCAAGGGTTGAGCGGCGGATGAGCTCCTGCCAGGACTGAATACCATGGCATTCCATAAATCGTCCCACTCTGGAGCCGCTAAGGTAATCACCGCTCGGTTGCCACAGAAACTTACCCATCGTTTTCCTTTTGCTATCGAACCAATTCTCCCACATTATGCTCTAATAAAGTATGGGGGAGGCTTCGCATGGGGGCGCGCGGACTTCTAGCAGAAATCTTTCAGGACGACGATCTATTGCTGCTTGCCAAGGCAGTACGTGAGTTCGGTGAGCGCGAGCTTGTGCCGTACCTTAGAGAGTTAGGCAAGGAGGAGTTTCCAGACAAATTCATTCCGCTAGCTGCCGGGAGTGGATTTCTGGGCACGGCCATCCCTAGCGAATTCGGGGGTCAAGGTGGAACGCTGGGAGGGTTTCTACCTGTCATCGAGGGTATCGCGGCTTATGATGGGTCGTTGGCCCTCACGCTTACTGCTCATGAATCACTTGCCACAACGCATGTATTACTGGCAGGGAGCGACGAGCAAAAGCGGAGATACCTCCCCGACTTGACGACGGGTAGGAAAATCGGCGCGTGGTGTCTCACTGAGCCTCAGGCGGGTAGTAACATCTTTAACGATATGAGAGCAAAGCTCTCAAGGACTTTGAAAGGTTGGATACTAAGCGGAGAGAAGACCTTTATCACGAACGGATGTCACGCCGATCTCTATGTCGTCATAGCGCGGTCCATCGGCCAGGACGGGCAAGATGCAGGCATGACCGGCTGCCTTGTGGAAAGGCAAGGTAATCGACACGGAATCACCCCCACGCCGCTCCATGGCAAAATGGGGATGTGGCGCACAGACACCGCGGCTGTGAAGTTTGATAACGTCTTTATTACTGAGGACTCTATTCTGGGTCCAGTCGGAAGCGCTGGACAGGTTGCGCGACGCGTCCTTTTGCGGGCAAGAATTGGTGTAGCGGCCCTTGCCCTGGGCCTTGCCCGCGACTCGCTCGAGCGGGCGGCCAGTTACACGAAGACGCGAAACATCGGCAAGGCAACACTTTTCGAGCAACAGCTTACACGCACGAAACTTTCCGGCATGGAAGAAGGTTTGTGGGTGGCGTGGCAAGCCGTGCGTGGTGCTGCCCAGTTAGCTGATCAATCCAAGCCCTTCAAGGTGCAGGTGTGCATGGCCAAGGTGTTTGCTACGGAGACGGCCTTGCGCATTGCCGACGAGGCCATCCAACTCCTCGGCGGCTACGGGTACATGAGGGATTACAAGGTCGAGCAGAATTACCGTGACCTACGCCTGTTAACCATTGGGGAAGGCGCCTCCGAAATCCTGCGGCTCGCCATTGCCGGGCATCTGGGAGAGCCTGGGTTTGGCGGCGAGGACCTCATCCCTTCGCTGGAGAGCCTGGAGAGTGATGCCGGATTGACATGCGGATCTGCAAGCTCCCCCTGGGGCCCGTCTCATCATGCCTTTCAACTTGCAAGCGATTCATTCCGGATTGCACTCGAACAAATCAAGAAGGCTGAAGGTTGTGGTGATTTGTCTTCGCTTAGGCAGTCCAGTGCAATTAAGGTTGCAGACCTGGGTACCAAACTATGGGTGGCCGGTCAGGTAATCCGCTCCGGCGCTCAGCTTGTCAACCGTGGGACCGCTTCCGGAAAAATATTGTCTCTCGCAAAATCTTTTCTCATGAAAGCTTCCCTCGAGATCTGCCACCAGGCCATGGAACTTCTTCGAGCACACGGGCTGACCGACGGCAGGTTGTTAAGTAACTACTCAGCAGTGCTTGAAGCCGCCGCAAGAAACCGCTCTGCCGAATCTCCTCTGCCGCGCACCGCCGAAGGGTCATGACGTTCGCTTATTGACGTTCGAGCCGGTGAGTCTCCAGGAAGATGCAGCAATTCACGCCCGGGAAGCGATACTCGCGATGCGCTGTATTGCTCCCGTGAGGGCGCCCAGAGGCACGCAGACCACAAACCGTCTGCGCCAGCAGTTTGGACATTCGCCAGCCCCGAAGGGGCGATCCATCCCAGCCCTGGGCAACGCCCAGGGTCCGCCGGGCGGCAGTTCTGACACCCAGCCCTGAAAGGGCGTGCTAACAAGCCCGCCACTCAGAATATGAACGTGGTGGCTCGCGCCCTCAATCTTGGCGGTCGGGGAGTCCTGATTCGTGAGGAAGGTGGCCCAATAAGCGTTCAGGAGCCCTTGCCGCGGTGGCAAGCGCAAGGGTCCGCGATGCTTGCTGCTGAACACAAAATGAAGATGCAGTTTGAAGAGCGATGGACCCATGCAGATTCACGTGGCACGCCCCTTCAGGGCTGGCGCTTTGAAGCAGGTCCGGCGTCGTGACCCAGGCCGTCGGCCTGGGCTAATCCCGCAGGGCGGGACGCCCCTTTGGGGCTCAAAAGTCCAATCTCCGGACGCAGACCGCAAACGCTCTGCGCCAGCCAAAGAACGGACTCAGGGTGACAGCAATGGACTCGCCACTCGTCCCGCCTGGGCGGGTCACTGCCCTATCGAGTAACCGCACAGTGACGAAGAAGAATCGATCGGAAAGAAAAGATCAATCCCGCAACGCGGGACGACACAGTGCTAGAATACAGCACCGGAGATGCGATGACCAGAAAAGCCGCGGACCTCAAAGTCGGAGGTCCGCGCTACTTGCTCTCAAAGAGCCTGCCTCGGCGGTAACTGCTGTTGGTGAGGGATTGCGGGTCTCCGGGCGCAAAATGGCCTTTGTGGGCGGGCATGAACAGCGCTAATATAGCATCCTGAGGCGCAGAGCAGCGCCCTGCGCCGGCCAGCGACATGATAGTGGGAATGATCAAGTTCGTGATAACGACGCCTGAACAGGCAAATACGTATTCAACAACCATGCATTTCGCAGCTGTAAATAACGGCGCGAGTTCGGAACGAGCGCGGCTCGCTAGTCACCACGGGAGCAGATATTGGAGGAGTGTGAGAGTAACAAGCTGGGGGAATGCAGCGAGGGGCATATGAGGGTTACCGTCATTCGGGCACTCAGAGGGGGAGTTTATTACGTCGGTTTCAAGGTCGGTGAGTTTACGGCCGAGGAACGCGAGAAGATGGAGAGGTTCGGCGTGCCGGGGATCGCCATAAGGGCTGGTGGACCCCCTGCGCTACCGACCACAGCAGCGCTGACCCAGCTCACCCCCAATCTTACGGGAGGCTTCGCGAATGAGGCTGAAGCCAAGGATTACGAAGGGCGTGTGCTTAGCCAAGTTCGCAAGAAGATGGAATCGTTGCGTGAACGGAAAGACGACTTTACTTCCGCTGAAGAGGTCAACATCTGATGTCACGCGGAACGGTCATTAGGCTAGTCTGCGTAAGCATTTTGCTAGTTGCGGGACTCGTGTTTATATGGCGAACTCCGCTGGACCCGAGTCGGGCTACCTTGTTCGTGACCGCTGTTATCTGCGCGGCAACCACAGTGTATGCTTTGATTACTTACGAAATGCTGCTCCAGAATCAGACCATGGCACGGGCCGCGAGTGATTCCACCAAAGTCATGGAACGAACCCTGCGCTTTTCGTACGCACCCAACCTTTTGTACCGGACGCTGAACACAAAGGACCCCACACTGCAGGCAAGGAAGGGTTTTGCTCCCTTCAATAACGAGGATTACCAAAGGGCATTGCGAGAGTTTGGCGAAGGCGGGCAGCAAAAAGAGTTTGTGTTCGCCGTTGTCCAAAATGTGGGCCGTGGACCCGCGACTGGCTTAACGATGGAAGCGGAGTACAACATATGGGACACCAGTAACCCCAACAAGAATTACTCCGTGAGCAGAACGGCCTCCATACAAATCCTGGAGCCGAACAACGCGGTCGCCGTGTGCATATATGTCTCTAATGTCCCAACAAGCGATGATCGGGTTGAGCTCGTCTCTGCATGTTTGACAGCCAGTGATTTTTATCGCGATGCGCTGGGAGAGTCCGCTCAGAAAATAATAATCGAGCCAAAGAAACACCAATTCGAGCTAGAACCCGGTTGCATAATCCGCATCGCGTGATCCTTGCCAAGGTCACAAACCCCGAAAGCGGGGTGGAGTTTCGAATCCCGGAAACTCTGCGGCTTTTCGGCAGTTCCCATACCAAGAACCGCAGAGTTTGAAGTGCACAAACCCTGCGCTACCTTGACAGAAGGCGAATAAAAGGCGAACGTGGCTTGTGTTTGGGCACGTCTAAGAGAGTGCCGACCAGCATCCTGTGTTCCGCGCGAGCAGTGGGCGTCCGGAGCGTTTTCGGGGTAGAATCCCAGGGCGGCCAGCATATGAGTGACCATTCCAAGATTGAATGGACCGATGCTACCTGGAATCCCCTCCGTGGGTGCATCAAAGTCAGCCCAGGCTGCAAACACTGTTATGCAGAAACGTTCGCCGAACGATTTCGTGGGGTGCCTGGGCACCCCTACGAGCAAGGTTTCGATTTAAGACTGGTTCCTGAAAAACTCGCCGAGCCTCTATCGTGGTCCGGGCCGCGCATGGTCTTTGTCAATTCAATGAGCGACCTGTTTCAGAGCGGAGTGCCGGACGACTACATCGTGGCCGTTGCCAAAGTGATGGAGGTCGCCAACTGGCATACGTACCAGGTGCTGACGAAGAGGTCCGGCCGAATGCGCCAGATGCTCAACGGGAAACTCAAGTCTGCGGCCGGAATCCCGCACGTATGGTGGGGCGTCAGTGTTGAGAATCGCAGACACGGGCTCCCTCGCGTCGCGGACCTGAGAGCCGCAGACGTGCGCGTAAGGTTTTTGTCCATCGAGCCGCTCTTGGAGGACCTGGGACACCTTGATCTTTCCGGTATAAGCTGGGTGATTGTTGGAGGTGAGAGCGGGCCTGGCGCAAGGCCGATGCGCGAGGAATGGGTCCAAGCCATCTTGGAACAATGTAGGGCAGCAAAAGTGCCGTTCTTCTTCAAGCAGTGGGGGGGACGAATCAAGAAAACATACGGCCGCACTCTAAATGCAAAGACTTACGACGAGCTCCCTCCACGGCCAGCGCTGGCCATTCCGGAAAGAACACAGAGAGGGGAACTGGCCAGAGATATTGTCTGTTCGGTTGACGCCTAGGGGTATAATATCGTGATATGGTGAACGACCCCGCTACTATTTCAAAAAGTGCAGAGCCGAAAACCTCTGATAGCGAAGACGACGGGCAGTTCAGGCTTCCACTACCTGCCAGGGAATTCTTCCTCTCATTTCCGCCCCAACCGAAATTTAGGCGGCCACAACAGCCTGTTTGGACCGAGAGCAAGGCTAGGCTTATCGAAAGGTACCTGTATTATTTTGTACTGATCACGCGCCACGGCACCTATGTCGACGGCTTCGCCGGCCCGCAGCAGCCTGATAAGCCGGAAATGTGGGCTGCGAAGCTTGTGCTGGACAGCGAGCCCAAGTGGTTCCGGCACTTCTACCTGTTCGACATTAACAAAGACCAAGCCAAAGCTCTAGAGAGGCTCCGCGACACCCAAGTCCCAGCCGACTCGAAGGGCAGGAAGTTGTTTCGAGAAATTCAAGTTGCCTGCGCTGATTTCAACGTTGCTGTGCACGATTTGCTCAGATCAGGGGGTATCGGCCAAAAGGAAGCCACATTTTGCCTGCTGGACCAAAGGACGTTCGAATGCCATTGGGCAACCTTGAAAGCACTATCCGGATACAAACATGGTGGCGAACGCAAGATTGAGTTGTTCTACTTTTTCCCCCAAGATTGGATAAAGCGCGCGGTCTCCGCTCTGAAAAGGAACACGCAACAGCTTGGCGACTGGTGGGGAAGGGACGATTGGTTAAAACTTGCCGACATGCCGACGCATTCAATCTTGGACACGATTGTTTCGAGATTTAGGGACGAGCTAGGGTATGAGACCGCCACCCCTTGGCCGATCTACGAACGAGAAGACGGTGGACGCATCATGTACCAGATGATCCACGCTACAGACCATCCTGAGGCTCCGCACTTGATGTCAAGGGCTTACGACAAGGCCATTCAGCCAAAGGAGACCCCCGAACAACTAGGATTTCAGTATTAGACGGCCGTCGATGTGCGGCAATCCCTGGTACCGGGCGGCGCATCGAGCTTTCTGCGCCGTGTGCGGTTGGGCGAGGGTCACTGCACCCTCAGATCCAAAGAATCTTGACGGCGCTGTCGGCGCGCTCGAAGTCCCTGTCACCCGTGACCAAGGTTGCCTTCCTGGCTTGGGCGAGGGCGGCGGCGAAGCTGGCGGGCGCGGAAAGCCGCTTCTAGAGCCCCTCGCTCAGGATCCCCGCTACATCACGGCTGCCGTGCAGAATGGTGACCACTTGTAACGGCTTGGTTTCAGGTCGGTACACAATCAGGTAGGAGTACACAGAAAAGAACCGCACACCGGCTGAGGTCAAATCGTGGCGCCAGTGGCCCGCGCCGGGAAAGCTGGCCAAGTAGACACACTTGGCTCGGATGACAGATTCAACCCGGTCCGCTGCTTCCCTGCCGACTTCCCGCTTTACGTAACGCCAGATTTGTACCAAGTCGCGGGCTGCCTGCGGAGCCAGGACATATCGCCGTGTCATTCCGGTTGAGCTTTCAGTTGTTCAAGGTGCGCGTCCAGTTCGTCCTCGGGAATCCCTTCTCCCCGGTTAAGTTCTTCGATCCCCCTGCGGATCTTGGCATCCACCGTTTGGCGATTGGCCATTAGCCATTCATCCCGCTCGTGCAGCACCTCGAGCGCCCGGTCGATCACGTCGTCGGGGCTTTGATAAGCGCCGGAGCGTAACGCTTCCGCAATGCGGTGTTCCTGTTCGGGCTTCAGTTGGATAGGCATGGCCAATTCTCCCGGCGGCCTCGGCGATTTCCCGCTGATGCCAGTGTAGAGGCGACCGCCTGGTTATGTCAAACGAACCGCAAGGCGGGGCAGGCGCCGAGCGCCGCTACAGAGGACCTGCGACCTCAGACCCGAGGGATTTTGAGGGCACACCAGATGGCATCAAGGTCTTCGGTTGCCTGAGGGGTGAGTTGGAAGGGCGCACTCATCCCCGCGTCTTCAAGCGCGCGGCGCGCCGTTGATGCAGCATCTCGACCGCGGCCTCACCGTCCATGAGTTCGCCGCGCTCCGCTTGCGCAAAGCCGGTGGCAATATGGGCCGCCACTGCTTCGCGTTGCTCCGTCAGCCAATCTTCGCTGTGAAGTTGTGCGCGGATGATCTCGAACGCTTGGTCCAGTACCTCGCCGGAGTCATGATAAATTCCGGATCGGATCGCCAGGTCGATCATTTGCTGATGTTCCGGTTTCAGTTCGATGGTCATGGCCGTGTCTCCGTGGGCTGTGCCGTCGCCTCCCGCCCTACCCGCTTCCGTTTTTCCCGTCAATCCAGATTCTGCAACATAATATCCTCGATGTCCTGCTTCTCCTCTGAGCGGAAGTGTCCAGGATCATTGGGGGAGACCACGTTCGTCATAGAGGAATTCGGCGTGGTCGAGATAGGGACCTTTGACTTGGGCAGAGGCTCGCTTAGCGATAGCGAGAAGTTCCTCGACGGAGGGCCTTGCCTCGGCGGACCCGCAGGCGCTCGTAGCGTTCCCGCAGAGCTTCAGTGACGGCACGGGTCAGCGTCTCGCCGGTGGCCTTGGCAATGGCTTGGGCCAGACGGTGGGCTTCCGGGTCTTTGACATTCAGGCTCATGGCGTCTCTACCCTTCTGTAACATCGTCTACCATTCTGTATTATGACTCAGAGACACTATCCTGGCAAGCGCGCGTAGCACACACAAAATCCGCGATTGAAGCGGTCAGGCGCTGGACCACGGAGGGGGTCGGGGCTACGACCTGCACTCGCGGACCCAAAGGATCTTGAGGGTCGTCCCCACGCGCTCGAAGTCCTTGTGACTCGTCAATAAGCGCTGAGCTTTAGCTCAGCACGTGCCGACCTAAAGGTCGGCGCTACTTGGGCGAGGGCGGCGGCGAAGCAATCCGTCGGCGCTAACCTCCCGCGCTCCGAACCCAGTGTCTACTGCTCTCGACAACCTTATCCGCGAATGGGGGCGACTCTGTGTCTCTTGACACGCGGCACACGATAGGCTAGGATGGTATGTGGGGCTGAGGCAGCGCTGAATTCTGAATGTGAATTATGGACTGTGAGTTGCCTTCTTACTTCTGGCCACCGCCGACTGCCTTCTGCCTTTGAAGGGCCGCAGGTCTCCCGCAGGGCGGGACGGGACCTGCGCTATGCCTGCCCTCCGCCTACTGCTCACTCCCGACTGCCTACTCCATTTGAGGGAGGCGGGATGGAGAGGGCTCTTGGCAGGCATAGCAGGCCCGGACAAGATGTCGCCGCTGATAGGGGAAGAAAGAACTAGTAACTTTAAAAATCGAAGGAACGATGCGGGAATGTTATTGAAAACAAAGGACCGCTGTGGAAGACTTGGCCACGAAGCCGGAATGTCTATGAAAACAAAGGCACTTAGCCCACCAAAGCGGGAATGTTGTTGAAACCAAAGGTAGTTAGCAGGTGGTCGACGGGCCTGGCCCTACAAACCCCTTTCGCCGATTTGGAAAGCTTTGAGGATGGCCTTGGCTTTATCGAGGCATTCCTGGTGCTCACGGGCGGGGACAGAGTCCGCAACGATTCCGGCCCCAGCCTGTAGGTATGCGCGCTTACCCTTGATGAGCACCGTGCGGATGACGATGCAGGAGTTGAGATTGCCGGAAAAGTCGAGGTAGAGCACCGCGCCGCCGTAGAGGCCGCGGCGCGTGGGTTCGAGCTCGTCGATGATTTCCATGGCGCGCACCTTGGGCGCGCCGGTGAGCGTGCCGGCGGGAAAACAGGCTGCCAGCGCGGCGTAGCTATCCGCATCCGGGCGGAGCCGGCCGCGAATGGATGAGACCAAGTGCATCACGTGGGAATAGCGCTCGACGAACATGACTTCCTGCGGGCGCACGGTGGAGAACTCGCACACGCGCCCGATGTCGTTGCGGCCCAGGTCCACAAGCATGATGTGCTCGGCGCGCTCCTTTTGGTCGCCGCGCAGTTCTTCCTCCAGCCGCTTGTCCTCATCCTCCGTCTTTCCCCTGGGGCGCGTTCCGGCGATGGGCCGGTATTCCACTTCGCGTCCGGAAACCTTCACGAGCATTTCCGGGGAAGAGCCGAGGATAGTGGAATCGCCCATGCGCAGGTAGTACATGTAAGGTGACGGGTTCACCACCCGCAGGGCGCGATAAATCTCGAAGGGCGGGACGCGCACCGGCGCTTCCAAGCGTTGCGAGATCACAACCTGGAAGATGTCGCCGGCGCGGATGTATTCCTTCGAGCGCTCCACCATGGTTTCGTAACGCTGGCGGGTCATGTTGTGACGCACGCGCCAGGGGCCGCGAGGCGGGCGGAGGCGTGGCAGGACGAGCGGGCGGCGCAGCAGGCTTTCCATACGCGCGAGCTGGTGGACCGCGGCGTCGTACTTGGCACGCAGGGCGCCACTGCCTTCTTCCGTCAGAACATTCGCAATCAGGAACAGGCGGTGCTGGACGTGGTCGAAGGCGACGAGGTTGGCAAAGTACATGAAGGCAGCGTCGTCCACGTCAACGTCCATCTCGACGCGGGGCGGAAGGCGCTCCAGCTTGCGGACCGCTTCATAGGCAAGAAAGCCCACGGCGCCGGCAGTGAATGGCGGCAGGCCGGGCAGGGTCACGGAGCGGTAACGCGCGCCCACTTGACGCAGGCATTCGAAGATGTCGCCGGATTCTTCCCTCCGCCGCGAGCCCTGGACGATGGTAATTCGATCGCCGCGAGAGGAAATCACCTCAAACGGGTCAACGCCAAAAAAAGTGTAGCGCCCTACGCGCTCACCGCCTTCAACGCTCTCAAGCAAGAAGCTATAGGGATGCGCCTTGCCAGCAGGGGCACGGTGGCTCGCCCCGGCAGAGGTCTCCGGGGAAAGTCGCAAGTAAGCAGAAACAGGGCTGAGCAGGTCCGCCACAATCGTCCGGTAAACAGGTACAACATTTCCCCGGCGGGCCAGGCGCTGGAATTCGGCGAAAGTGGGTTCGATGTCGGGCATAGGAATAGGATTCAGGATTCAGGAGTCAGGATTCAGGAGTCAGAAGTCAGAAGTCAGAAACCAGTAGGTTGCCGGCGGGGGAGAAATGCCAACCTCCAAGCCTTAGCTCTTCTTTTCCACTGACCACTGACGACTGACGACTGACAACATACCGACGAGCAGCTACCCGCCGGTGGAGCGATCCAGGAGTTGGCGGACGGCCTGCTCCATCAGGGCACGTGGGGCCGTGAGCCCAGTCCAGATTTCGAATTGACGCGCGCCTTGCGCCACCAGCATTTCAAGGCCGGAGATAGTGATCAAGCCGCGCCCCCTGGCCTCCGTGATGAAGCGCGTGGCGAGGGGGTAATACACCATGTCGAAAACCACGGACGCGCGCAAACGCGCTAAGTCGAGGGGCGAAGAATCCACGTAGGGGTACATGCCCACCGGAGTAGCATTAATCACCGCATCTACTTCCAGCCCCTCGGCGCCCTCCCAGGAGACCGCTTCGCCATTGACCGCGCGCGCCAGCCGCCGCCCCATCTCCTCGCGGCGCGCCGCGACGATGACTCTTGCGCCCTCGGCGCGCAAGGCGTAGGCGGCGGCGCGGGCGGCTCCTCCCGCGCCCAAAATCAACATGCGGCTGCCGGACAACCTCAAGCGCTTCGTGAGCACTTCGACCACCGCCGCCGCGTCGGTATTCCAGCCCATCCATTTGCCGTGCTGGACGGCAACAGTATTGCACGCGCCGATGTGAGTGGCGAGCGGGTCAGCCCAATCGAGCGAACGCAGAACGGCGCGCTTGTAGGGCATGGTCACAGCGAAGCCGAACAAGCCCGCCTGGCGCGCGAAGGTGAGGAAGTCCGAGAGTTGATTGGTTTCGCAGGGCAGGAAAACGGCATTCACATGCTTGGCCTGGAAAGCCGCGTTTTGCATGGCGGGCGAAAGCGAAATCGAAGCGCGTGACCCGACCACGCCATAAAGCTGAGTGCGCTGGTTAAGCCGGTCCACCCGGTAAATGGAGCGCATGATTTCTGCGCCAACTTGGCCGGGCACCACCGAATGGTTTCCCGGGGAAGCGTAAGTGATTGCCGAACCCCAAAGCAGAGCCAACAATCGCGAGGGAATGCCCGACGCGCCCATCGCCACCGCCACAAGCTTCGGACTCTGACGATGATAAGTCTTGAGGAGTTGTCGGATTTGAATGTTGTTACGCAAATGCTGCGCTTGCGTGGCGACCTTGACCATATCTACCGGGAGGCGAGCGAGTTGGCGATAGACGGCGCCGAGCGAGGGGGTCTTACGATAGTTGTGATAGGAAGCGATCACCCTTGCCGGGTGAAATTGCTGCAGCAGCGAGGAACCCGCTGCCTTGATGGACTCGAACTCGATGTCCACCCACGGGCAACCCGCACGCACCGCGGCAGCAAGCACTGCTGCTTGCTGTTCCACAGTTCCCTTGAAAGCTCCGCCTGCCTCCTCCCTTCGGCAGGTGGCGATGGTCTGTGGGACATGTAAACGTGAAAGCACTTGATGGAGCGAGACCTCGAATTGGGTAAAGTCCTGGAGGTGATCCAATCGCAACTCGTAGCCCACGGGAGCACCGCTCAAGTGGCTTGCTTGGGCTTCCAATGCCGCGAGGCTAGGACCCGCCAGCGTGACGAAGATACGAGGTGTGGTGGGTTTAGCCAACAAACACTCCCCAATCATTTTTTCCGCGGGGTTCAACGAGTTGACTATAAAGGTTTTGACCAAAGAAACGCAAGAATTTTGCGGGAATGGTGAACCTAAATCCGCTGCCGCCTGACCTCCCAAATTGGTCAGTAAGAACGGTTGATTCTGCACGAAGGAATTAACCCGCGAACTTCAATGCTCACCTCAGGCGAGTCATCTGATATAGTAGCGCGTCCCTTTGATTTGATGTCGAGTCCCTACAAATTGGTCATTAAAATTATGGATGATTTCCAAAACAGATCTGCCAGACGCACCCCACTCGGTAGACTTCATCCGATCCGCATCCTGATGGTTCTGGCCGCGCTCTCGTTTTCCGCTTTCGCAGAGACCCAGCTTAATGACCACCTCCGGGCGATTGCCTGGCCACCCTACCAGGACGAGACGGTGAAGTTAATGCGCGAGTACCTGCGTATTGACACCTCGAACCCGCCTGGGAACGAGCTGGCGGCGGCAGAATTCTTCCACCGGCTTTTCGATCAGGCTGGAATTCCCAACACTATTTATCCTTACGCGCCTGGGCGAGCCAATATCTACGCGGTCATCAAAGGTGATGGAACGCTAAGGCCCTTGGTGCTGCTGAACCACATGGATGTGGTCCAAGCAGACGCCAGGAGCTGGCGGCTTCCGCCTTTTTCCGGCGAAATATTGAACGGCGAAATGTACGGGCGCGGCGCAGAGGATATGAAGGACGAGGGGTTGCTTCAGGCCATGGTCATGCTGATCGCGGCCCGGGAACACCTGCCCCTGAAGCGTGACCTGATTTTCCTGGCGACCTCGGACGAGGAAGTCAACGACACGGGTAGCGCCTGGATGCTCGAGAACCATCCGGAACTGGTGCGCGACGCGGAGTTCCTCATTACGGAGGGTGGCTCGAATCTCATTACCCGTGACCGGGGGACGATTTACGGGGTGGGCGTGGCGGAGAAGGCCCCCTTCTGGCTTCGCCTGACGGCCTCCGGCAGAGGCGGCCACGGTTCCATCCCCATCCCTAACTCAGCGCCGAACCGGCTGGTAAAGGCCCTCGCCCGAGTGGTGGACTGGCAGCCACCCATCCGATTGCTACCCTCCGTGGAACAGTACTTCACCGTGATCGCAAGACTCGAACCGGAACCGCTGGCTTCACAGTTCCGCAACATCCGAAAAGCGCTTCAGGACCCTGCCTTCGCCCGAAGTATCAGCCGGAATGAAGACCTCAACTTTCTGCTCAGGGACACCGTTTCACTCACCGTCCTCCAGGGCGGTCCTCAGACCAACGTGATACCCGATACCGCCTACGCCGAGCTTGATGTGCGGTTGCTTCCGGGAGAAGACCCCAAGGTGTTTCTGGCCCAGCTTCGAACCGTGCTGGCGGATGACTCCATCCGGATTACGTCTGCCAGCCGCTTCAAGCCTCCGAACTCTTCCTCCACGGACACAAGCCTCTACCGGCTGATTGAGCAGGTGGTGCACCAATACAATCCGCAGGCGATTGTTGCCCCGGCGCTGGGCGGCGGATACACTGAGAGCCAGTTGTACCGCACCCTTGGGATTACCTGTTACGGGTTCAACAGCCTCGAAGTCACACCGGAAGTGGACGCCACTCAGCACGCGGCCAATGAGCGTGTGCCCGTCGAACAGCTCCGCCGGGGGGTGAAGGTCTTCTATGAAGTCGTGGCACGGGCGGCGAATCAATAGCAGCGACCAGTTTCGCCATTGAGATGTGCGACTCGCCGGGGCAAGACGAGTGGCGAGCAAAGAGATGAAACGAGAGTATCCAGAGCGTCCAATCGTGGGCGTGGGCGGAGTGGTGGTTCACCGCCACCGCGCCCTCCTCATTCGCCGCGGCAGCGAGCCGCTCAAGGGCGAGTGGTCTATTCCCGGCGGAATGCTCGAACTTGGTGAAGGACTGGCCGAGGGGGTGCGGCGCGAACTGAAGGAAGAAACCGGCCTGGAGGTTGAGCCACTGGAAATCGTCGCGGCGTTTGACCGCATCACGCGGGAAGGGAAGCGCGTCAAGTACCACTACGTCATCGTGGATTACGTTTGCCGGCTGAAGCGCGGTCGGCTTAAGCCCGCCTCCGACGTTGTCGACGCCCGCTGGGTGCGGCGGGAAGACCTGCCGAAGTACCACCTAACCGAAATGGCTACTAAGGTTATTCTGGAATCATTCGAGATGATGGGAAGACGGCGCTAAGGGCTCGCTTCATTCTGCGCGACGTTGCCCCCTGAGTGCTGAAGCACGAATCGGAGTCATTCCCGCGAACAGCCTGCCCTGGGCTTGCCGAAGGGTGGGAATCCCGCAGTTAGGTTTCCTTGGCGAGTTCCAGCGCTTCGGCGGGGCCCACAGCCGTGAAGCCGAGGGTGGCGGCGTTCTCGCTGATGCTCCGTTTCAACGCATTGTCGGATGTAACCACCGTTGGTTGCGACATAAGCGCGGCCTTGACGACGTACTCATCCCTCTGCGGGACTTGGATGCCTTGGGGCAGGCTGGGTGGGTCGCCAGGCTCCAGCACCGCCTTTTGCGAGTTCTGAAGCAAGCTGATGACAAGTCGCAAAGACTCGACCACTGATTCCCGGTCTCGCTGTAGCCAAGCCAAGTGCTCCTTATACTTTCCCAAGACCACGTCGTCCATCCGCATTGTGTGGCAATTAAGCAGGATTAGCTTAAAGAGGTCAACGCATGTCTCATCGGGACGGCGATTCTCATCGACACCCTTCACTGCATAGTAGACGATGTTTATATCCAACAGGAATCTGTGCTTCACAGGTCAATGTTTCCGGAGGGCGCCGAGGTATTCGGTGAGCTCGGCCAAGCTTTGGTCGAAAAATCCGGGCAGGCCACCGTCAACCTGACCGTGCTCATTGATACCAAGCCGCTTCACCTGCGCGGCGCCTTCGACGTTTTCAAAGTAGTGGAGCGCCACATCGTCCTTCGCCAGGTCGCCTCTGCCAACTGCGTTCAGAATCACGTGCAAAACGTGCTCGCTGTGCGTTTCAATAAAGAACTGAATGTTCTCCTTCTTGGCCACCGTCAGCAGCATGCGCGTGAGCTCACATTGTCCCTTAGGATGCAAGTGGACTTCGGGCTCCGACAACAGGATCGTCTCATTCTTGGGCGTGAGCGCGATCGGAATGAGTATAAATGGAAGCTGGTTAGCTCCCGTCCCTTCGTTTATGAAAAGCCGCTGGCCGTCGCCCCGCTTTTCTTCAGTTGCGAAGATTTTCACCCTATTCGAACCCACATATTCTATGTCTATTCCAATCTTGAGTAACTCAGACAAGCGATCTGACAGTTCTTTCTTGAATCTCGCATTGGAGGCAATAGTGGTGACCAGCGCCACCGCCCTGTCGGGCAGACAGAGCCGCTCCAACTGCTGGGCACGTTCTTGGGGTAAGGGATAACCCCACTCCTCAAAACCGCGGAGCGCGAAAACGTGGTGCAAGGAGTTGAGCAACTGCGCCGGCACACCAGCCACCGTACTACCTATCTCAGTCAACCTCCTCTGGATTTCGGGCGTGTTTGGAGGTGGGGCCTCGACGGTTGTGATTTGGAGTAGCCGGAAATCAGCCAGTGGGTAAAATATGATGCTGCCGGGAGGAGCCTGGATCGATAGTCGAAAGCCTTCGCTCCGCTCCGTCGGCCCCAAGAGACCCCATTTGAATCCACCAATATGCGCTCGAAACTCTCCTTCATGGTCGGTCAGCGTGTTATCCCCGATGCGTACCTCTAAGCTGGCTTGAACCCGCCCGAGTTGAGTTACAGGCCGAGGCGACTGCAAGTCGCCCGACACGCTGATGGATAATGTCCCGCGCCCACCGCGCACCACGTCGGAGAACTCGCCGATATTCACTGACTCCGAAGCGACGTACATAAAGGGGTTGGTCGGGCTAGTGTCAAGGCGCCCGACCGGGCCGAGGAATGTGCTCCGCTGCTGGCTCAGGGCTTGGCGCAACGCCAGAAGCGCTTGAAAGACACTCGATTTCCCGCTGTTATTCGGCCCGATAAAGACAGTAATCGGCGCGGCCTCAATCAGAGTGTCCTCATGGAGCTTGAAGTTCTTGAGCCGGACGCTTTTCAGCATGGCGTGATTATAGCGCAGAAGCGGGTAATTCTTCCTGGGCAAATGAAAAGAGAAGTTGGTTGAATGTGGCATGTGCAGCGAGTCGAATTTGATTTCGGCTCTCGGTTTGGCGGGCAAGCGCACCCTCTGCCGGCGCGGCGCCCGTGGTCGCCGTATATTATGCAGGGCTCAATAGTGATATCCTTACACGTGGTGTGCCGCACGAGTGGCAGGCACCTTGAGTAGCTTGATGAACCGATTGGAGGCCTGGCGATGAAACTGATGAACCTGGAGTTCAGCCGCATTGCGCATGACACCTTTCGCATCAAAGGCTCGAAGCTTATTTACACTGACCCCTTCAAGGTGACGAAGGCGGATGAGGCTGACATCGTTCTAATTAGTCACGAGCATTTTGATCACCTCAGTCTGGAGGACCTTCAAAAGGTGATCTCCCCCAGGACGACCATTGTGGCAAGCCCAAGCTGCAAAGCTGGGCTCAAGAGGGTGAAGGTGAAGGAAACGAAGTTTCTCGATCCCGGTGGCAAGTTGAGTATCGGGAAGGTCGAAATCGAGGCAGTCCCTGCTTACAACGTGAATAAGTTTCGAGAGCCGGGGCGTGTATTCCACCCCAAGGAAGACAGGAAGCTGGGGTTCGTATTTCAGATGGATGGGACGCGCGTCTACTTTGCCGGCGATACGGACTTCATCCCGGAAATGAAATCCATCACCTGTGACATCGCCCTTCTCCCCGTCTCAGGCACTTATGTTATGACGGCCGTAGAGGCGGCGGAGGCTACGGAGGCGATTAAGCCGAAAATCGTCGTGCCGATGCATTACGCGGCGATTGTGGGCACAGAAGGCGACGCGCAGGAATTCAAATCTCTGGTAAAGAACTGCCAGGTGGAGATTATTTAGAGAGGTGTTGCCTCAGACCGACGAGTCATGACTGGTTAGGAATCGGAAGGGCGCAGGCCCACGACCCCCTCACCCGGCCCGCCCCGGCTGAAGAGAACGCCGGCGGCGGTCCACCCTCTCCCCCAAGGGGGAGAGGGCAAGTCGCGCAAGGCCAGAAAATCTCAGCAAAAATGTAGAAACTCCAGGGCGGGGCTGAAGCCCCGCCCTTCCCCTGCAATCGCACACAGAACCTGACTCATTCACACCAAGTTTCAAACCTCAAAACTTCTGCCAAGACTGAGGCCGAATCTCATGGGTTCAGCGGCGCCCAGGCGAGTCCGTCGGCTTGCGGTCCCGCATTGATCAACTTATCAACATTCCAGGTCTTCAGGTTGATGGCTGCAATCTTGCCGCTTGCCATGCAGGAAACGTAAGCCACTTCCCCGTCGGGGCGCACCAGGATTTCTTGGGGCAGCTTATCAACATCGACCATCCTAGCCATTTTCATTGACTCAAGGTCAAGAACGCCGACTTTATTAGCGGTTGGAAGTGTGATCAAAAGCCAGCGCCCGTCGAGGGTCGGCGCCGTGCCGTAAGCCTCCGTGGGGAGCTTGACCCAGGTCTTCACTTTGTTGGTTGAGGTGTCAATCACCGCGAGGCGCGGCGCCGTCTGGTCGGCCGTAAAAGCCCAGCGGTCGTCAATCGAAAGGGAAATCCGTTGGGTCTGGCGCGAGATGGGAATAATGGCAAGAGGTTTTTGTGCGACCAGGTCTATTGCGGAGACAGTTCCCGGCCCCACGTTGGCGGTGTAGCCGCGCTGCCCATCATGGGTGATGGCCAGCATATGCGATTCCCGCTGACCGGTGGGAATGGAGGAGACGATTCTCAAGCTTTTCGGGTCAATGACGGTTATCGAATTGGCAAGCTCAGTCGTCACGTAGAGCAGGCCGTTCTTGGGTCCGAAGACCGCGCCGTGCGGACGCAGGGGCATGTCGAAATCCAGTGTCTTAACCACACGACGACTCGCGAGGTCAATCACCGCCATAGTGCGGCCGTCCGTGCCGGGCTTGCCTACGCCAGAGTTCCCGTAAATCGGGACATAAGCCATCGACCCCTCGGGTGATGCCGCTACCTCATGCCCAGTAATTCCCCCCTCAGGAATCTCCGCCACTTCGCGGCCTGTGTCAGGATCGACAATCCCCAGCGTTTGGTTGCCCTTGTTTGCCACCAGCAGCAGGCCATGAGAGGGCGGCGTCTCAGTTTGCGCAGCCACCCATAACGGTACGACCAGACTGAGGCAGGCTAAGGACAGCTTCCACAAGTTGTGGCATTCCATTGAACCCTCCGAGCTTTTCCGAATTCTTCGCAGCCCTGATCCGGAGCAACAAGTGTAGTGTGCACAGAATATCTGGACAATGCGCACGCCGTAGCGCCGGCATCTTGCCGGCAAGTGCCGCCGAGACGGCGGCGCTACACTTGCCCAGAAACCTCACACTGAGGACAAGGACAGAGGCTGCGCAAGTAATCGAAGGAATAGATACCGGATGAATGACCATCGTTCCAAAAGATCTGGAGGGCATATCGTCCTACCAGTTCTGCGCGCTCAGGTTTCAGCGGTTTGACACCGAGCATCGGCAGAAGATTCGATGGCTGTCGATGCGTCCCGCCTCCCTCACTGCATGAAGCACACGGGCAGCGGTCGCGAAGGTAGCGGTACGAATAAGCGCTGGCGTGGCCATCCGACCAGTTGATGGATAACGTGTCGTTCCCGGCTGCGAGTTTGATTTTAGTTGGGATGGGATGCATAGGGAAAACGTCCGTAGTCCTTCGTCCGTGGTCCGTTGCGGGCTTTCGGTTGTGCGTCCCCAGCCAATTCCTGAGCACGCGGCGCCAGATCACCACCGGGTGGAGGCAGCGAAGAATAAATGCGATCAAGAACTCAACAACCCGCCACAGACTCCCGATGAATCCCCGAGCGGGCACCTGACAACGGACCACGGACGACGGACAACTCACTCCTCAATACTAATCGCCTGCTGGTTCGCCACTCTTACCTGTTCCGCCAGTGCTGCGGCCACCTCCTGGAAGGCTTTCCCGTTCACTGATTTCTCCTCGAGCGCCACGGGTTTGCCATTGTCGCTTTGCACTCGAATGACGGGATCGAGCGGGATCTCGCCAAGAAATGGTAAGCGAAGCCTTCTGGCAGCTTCACGAGCACCGCCGTGCCCGAAAATTTCCTCCCGATGCCCGCAGTGGGGGCAGGCATAGTAGCTCATGTTCTCAATAATCCCGAGCACAGGGACATTGAGCTTTTCGAACATCGCGATGGCTTTCGACGCTACCGACAGAGCCAGATCCTGGGGGGTCGAAACAATGACCGCGCCGGTCAGCGGGATAGTTTGCGACAGGCTCAACTGAATGTCTCCCGTCCCTGGCGGCAGGTCCATAATAAGATAGTCCAGTTCACCCCAGCGCACGTCGCCGAGAAATTGCTGAATGGTTTTGTGGAGCATGGGGCCGCGCCAGATGACGGCTTCGTCTTTGGGCAGGAAATATGCCATGGAGATGAGTTTGACGCCGTAGGCAACGGGCGGTTCAATCTTGCCCTCCACGACACGCGGTTGCTCATTGCCGCCCATCAGAATGGGGACGCTAGGGCCGTAAACGTCTGTGTCCATCAGGCCGACGCGAGCGCCCGTGCGCTCGAGTGCGATGGCCAAGTTGGCAGCTACCGTCGATTTGCCGACGCCACCCTTGCCGCTCGCCACGGCAATGGTGTTTTTGACCAAGGGTATCAGGTTCGGCTGCCCATGATGGGCGGGCGGAGCCGGATCGGTCACGCGCACTTCAACATCGGGCACACCCAGTCCGTTCACAACGCGTTTTATGTTCGCAACCACTTGGTTTCTGGCAGGGCTCGCGGTCTGCATCAAGATGCTCACGCGGCGATCCCCCACTTCGATGTCCTTTACGAATCCGAGCGAAACAATATCCTTTTGCAGGTGCGGATCGTTGACCGTCCTCAAAGCGTTCAGAACATCCTGCGGGCTTAGGTCTATACGCACGGTAACTCCTTATAGTCGCTAATTCCGGCCAGTGTCCTGAGTCAGAAGTTAGCTGACAAAGTCTTCCCCTTTCGGGTGGCCGTTCCACAGCCCCGGTAGGGGTCCCGCAAGGCGGGATAGCCCAGGGCGCCAGCCCGGGGGGAAGAGCCCTCACCCCGTCCCGCAGAGCGGGACACCCCTCTCCCGCGCGGGCGGGAGAGGGGAGGGGGGAGAGGGGGGGTTCTCCTACCCACGGCTGACGCCGTGGGCTACCCGCTTTCGCCCCGACGAGTCGGGGCTGACTTCATCAACGAACTTCTGACTCAGGACACTAGCATTCGCTTCAATCCACATCGCAGGATCGTCACGATGTGAGGATACAAGGTCGAATACTCACCAACCCCTCAGGCCTTGCTTCATAGCTTACCCCCACTTATTCCCACCTCTCAATTATACATTCAGTGTGGGCTCGCGTAGCTGGGGAATCTTCGCCCCGGTGCCAGCTCTTCCCAATTAGATCGCTGTTGACCGGACTCCGCGATTCCTCTATTGTGTCGCAGGCTGAAATAACAGGCATTTACGATATGGATCCGGTCAAATCCGGCACAAAACCCGCCAGCGCAGTCTCTGAGCAGCCCCCACTCCTTCGTGCCCTGGGGTTATGGGATACCACGGCAATTGTCATGGGGATCATGATTGGCTCCGCCATCTTCATCGTTCCGGCGGAAGTCACTCGCGAAGTGGGCAGCGAACGAGCCGCCCTTAGCGTGTGGATAATTTCCGGACTGCTCAGCCTGTTTGGGGCACTGTCGTTCGCTGAGCTTGCGGCCATGCTGCCCCAGGCTGGCGGCCAGTACGTATATCTGCGCGAGGCTTACGGGCATTTAGTGAGCTTTCTGTGCGGCTGGACGTTCTTTCTGGCGGTGCAGTCGGGCGGCATATCGACTGTAGCCGTGGGTTTCGCACAGTATTTGGCCGATTTCTTTCCCATCCATCCCGGGCAGCAGAAACTGGCGGCCAGCCTGGCGATCGTCGTTATGACGGCCATAAACTATCGCGGTGTGCGCGAAGCTGGCTGGGTGCAGTCCGTCCTGACCGGCGCCAAGGTGGGTGCGATGGTCGCCATCGTCGCACTTGGCTTCGCGCTCGTGCACGGGCCCGTCTACAGCACGGTTAGACTGCCTACGCCTGCGGGGTGGGGCTTTCTCTCCTCCTTTGGCGTAGCTATGGTCGCAGCACTCTGGGCTTACGATGGCTGGAACAATGGCACTTTTGCGGCCGATGAAGTCAGAAACCCTGAACGCAACCTTCCCTTGGGCCTTATCCTGGGGACGGCCGCGGTCATGGTAATCTACATTCTCCTGAACCTGGTCTACTATCACGTGCTACCGCTGTTGACGGTGGCTCAATCTCCGCGCGTAGCGGCGGAGGCCGGCATGCGTCTTTTCGGACGGGGCGGCGCCCATTGGGTGACACTCGCCATTATCGTTGCCATGTTAGGGTGCGTGAACGGAATGATCCTGGCAGGCGCGAGAGTCTACTACGCTATGGCCAGGGATGGCCTCTTCTTTCGCTGGTGTGGCAATGTTCATCCCAGGTTCCGAACCCCGCACCTTTCCTTGCTCTTCCAGGCTGCGTGGGCGGTTCTCCTCGTGCTTCTGGGCACCTATGAGCAGCTTTTTACCTACGTCATTTTTGCCGGCTGGATCTTCTACGCCCTGACGGTACTCGCAGTTATTGTCTTGCGCCGCAAGAGACCGGACCTGCCGCGCCCTTATCGAGTCTCCGGCTACCCTTTTGTTCCGGCGGCCTTCCTAATTGCTGCCGCCTGTTTCATCCTGAACACGCTTCTCGCGAGGCCGCTTGAGGCGGGCATCGGTTGCGGCATTGTGGCCCTGGGAATTCCCGCCTACTTGCTTTGGAAGCGCCGCTCAGGGGCGGCCTGACCTGCTGCGGCGGGCCGCCTCCTGCGCATGGCTCACTCCTCCCCACTTGCGGCTTTCTTCACCCTGGCGAGGAGATCGTCGGCGGGCGCTCTCCAGGAGCTTTGCAGGCTCGCCGCCTTGCCGAGAGCTTCGATGGCCCCCTTGTGGTTGACCGGAGCTCCGGACTCATACGCGTACCCCAAGTAATACAAGGCCTGTCCCTGTAATTCCGGATTGGCCCCCAGCAGGTCCGCCGCAGTCTTGAGTTCGTCGATCGCCGGCCCCAGTTTTTTTATCTTGGCCGCGACCGCCCGCGTGAAAGTAGCGTATCCCAGCGAAAGGTGAGCCATGCCGAGCTGGTTATCCTGCTCTTGCTTGAACTGAGCGTCGGAAAGACCCTCGGGCTTCTTCATTTGCTGCGCCAGTTCAATGGCTTTTTTCGCATAATCGGCAGCCTTATCAGGGTTGGTCCGGCCGATGGCGTAGTCGTACGCCAGGAGATTGTGAACCACCAGGTTGTTCGGGTCCGCGGCGATAGCCTTCTCACCGTACTCCATGGCCTTATCAGGCTTATTCGCCATCTTGGAGGCGATGAAGTAATCGAAATTGATCTGCGCCGCGTTCTTCTCCACGTCCTCGGGGAAAATCTTGGCAAAGCCGTCCAAGCGCTCGATGCGTTTGTTGGGATCGTTCACGCGAGGGATGAGCTGGAGGAAGGCATAGACCACATAGGCAAGCTCGTCCTTGGCCTGCGCCGCGTTTTCTTCTAGCGCCTTTTGCCACTCCGCGTCGCTGACGGTGGACGGTTTGGCCGGCTTGCTTTCCGCCTTAATCACGTCCGGGGCCTGATTGATGATGTCGAAGGCGGAATTGGCGACCTTGCCGGAGCCCACGTAGCCTTTCAGAACGTTGAGCATCAGCATCGCGTCTTTGTAATTTGAGGCCAGGCCTTTTTCTCCGTATTCAACAACTTTGTCATAATTATTGAGTTTTAGGTATGTCATCGTATAATATTCATCAACACAAGGCATGAACTTGGAATCGGCGTGCTCCTGGGCATACTTGTCCAGGGCAGCCACCTGCTCTTCGGGCTTGTCCGCTCCGTTGACGGCCTGCATGAGCTCATCTTCAGGAGTATTCGCAACATAGGGCAGACCAGGACAGACTTGTTGGGCTTGAAGAGGGCAGGCAAAAACCAGCAAGCCCAAAAAAACCAGGAGAATAAACATCTTGCGCATGGAGACCTCCAGTCCAAAGCAATATCTGGGGTTCGGTATTGCGCCGCAGGCGGGCCGGGAAACGCGGGACCGCCCGCGCATAAGCCTCGCCTTGTCGGCCGAACCGCTCACGAAGCTCCCGCTCTTCAAGCAGCGCAAGAACTTGATACAACAAGACGCTGAGAATTGCCAGCAAAAAAAATCCTCCCAGTCCTCGTAAGCAATGCGAGGCTTCCGTCAAAGTCGAAGGGGTCGGGGTACCAAGTAAATCACCCTAAGCTGGCGGGCAGTGGCCTGCGGCTGCGCCGCCTGCTGCGCGGAAAGGCTTTGCCTTTCCGTTGGGCTTGTGCCCTGGCCAACCACCCGCTCGGCTGGAAGGCTCAGCCTTCCAGCCGAGCGGAGGGGGAGGGGTGCGCGGGCATGGCCGGAAAGCCAGAGGCTCTCCGCACAGCAGGCGGCATAGCCGCGTCAAGCGGTCAAACGGTTCCTTGATTCGGACAGCGCCAGTCTGCCCGGCAACTTTGCCGCATCCCAATAAGGAATGCCCATGCCAGCGACTCCCGCGGGCATTCCAGTCTACAATATGAGGATGCATCGGGGTTCTACGGAGGAAGATTCATGGAGCTTTTTTCCTGGGCGAATGTGAAGAAGGAAGTCCTAAACGACAAGATCTCGCGGAAAGTCATCTCGGGCGAGAAGATTACGATGGCGCAGATCTTCATCGTCAAGGATGGTGTGGTGCCGCCCCACCATCATGAGAACGAACAGATCAGTTCCGTTTTGGCCGGTGCGCTGCGGTTTGAACTGGAGGGCAAAGAAATTGTGGCCCGGGAGGGCGATGTGCTTCTCATTCCCTCGAACGTGCCCCACCGCGTGGTGGCGCTGGAAGATTCCCTGGCCCTGGATGTGTTCAGCCCAGTCCGCGTTGATTGGTTAACTGGGAAAGACGACTACCTGCGCCGGTAGGAACGCGTGCCCGATCCCAGCCTGAAGCAGCAGTCGCTCGAGGCCAGGGGCTGGGTGTTGGGGGCTAGGCACTGGGTGCGGAAGGGCAGTTAACTTGACTCGACACGTCTTGACATCAATACCCTGTTGCGTTAGGCTTGGCGACTTGTGGGGATTTTCAGGGCTGAGGTGTTCCCCCGGGCTGGTAGTCGTGAGGCGGCAAGGGATTAGTGTCTGCTCAACGACTTCGCGTAGAAGCGCCAAGCGGAAGAATGTGAGGGTCACATGGCCGAGGCACTGACCAAGGCGGGCCGATACGAGGTTGTGCGTGAGCTGGGACGCGGTTCTATGGGTGTTGTTTATCAGGGCTACGACCCTGTCATTGGGCGAACAGTTGCGATCAAGACCATGCTTACCGAAGGTCTTACTTCGCAAGAATTCCAGGAGTTCAGGGCCCGGTTTCAGCGCGAGGCCCGAGCGGCCGGCGTGCTGAGCCACCCCAACATCGTCAACGTCTTCGATTACGGCGAAGACAGCGGCATCCTCTACTTGATTATGGAATACCTGGAAGGGAAATCGCTGGAGAAGCTGGTTGAGGGCCAGAATATCCTTCCGATCGAAACCATCATCCCGATCTACGACCAGGTTTGCAGCGCGCTGGACCACGCCCACCAACACAGCATCGTTCACCGAGATATCAAGCCTGCCAACATCATGATTCTCGATAACGGATTAGTGAAAGTGACCGACTTCGGCATAGCCAAGATGATGTCCATGGGGATGACACAAGCCGGGCAAGTCCTGGGCACGCCCAATTACATGTCGCCGGAGCAGGTCAAGGGACGCCAGATTGACGGCCGTTCCGATATCTTTTCTTTGGGCATCATTCTTTACGACCTGGTGACCGGCGAAATGCCGTTCGCCGGACAGAACATTACCACCGTCATTTATAAGATCATTAACGAAAACCCGATTCCGCCTCGTGAACTGGATGCCACGATTCATCCGGGTCTAAGCTACGTGATTTGCAAAGCCCTGGCCAAGAGCCCCGACGAGCGCTACCAGACTTGCCGGGAACTGGCGTATGACCTGAAGAATTTCAAGTACCTGGGGGGACCGGCGGTGACCTCCGCCACCGCCATCTTCAAGGTCCCGCCCCTGCCGAGCACAGACTTGGAGCGCGCAGCGGCGCCCCCTGTGAAGAGTCCAACGCCGCCCGCCGCCCCGGTAGAACCGGCTCGGATAGCGCCTATTCAACAACCTTCCCCCGAGCAAGCGCCAGTACAGGTCATAGCGCCGACGCCGACCTACCAAAAACCGCGTACTTTGTCGATGGTTTGGGTCCTCATGACGCTGCTTGGCGTTGTAATCCTGGGAATCCTCGGGGGAGGAGGATACTTCTATCTCCATAAAGGGAAGCCACAGGTAGCCAACCCCCCGGTCGGGCAATTGCATGTTGAGTCGAATATTCCTGGGGCGCGGATTTCGGTCGATGGTCTGAGCGGGCCTAATTGGGTCACGCCGTGCACCATTCCCGATCTTTCGCCCGGTTCTCACCGAGTGCTGGTTACGAAAGAGGGCTACGATAATTACCTGCAAGCGGTAACCATCGAGAGCGGGAAGATTAACAGCGTCAACGCCAGCCTTCCTGCGCACGCGCCCGAACCGCCGAGCAAGACCCTAGCGGAAAAACCTGCTGCGGGCGGGGGGAAACCTTCCACAAAAGCGCGCGAGGCGCCTGGGGCAATTCCCCTTCTCTCTACCAGGGGCGCAGGACCTGGCGCGACTCCCCTTCCTTCTGCCAGTGGCGGAGGACTCGGCGCCACCTCCCTTCCCTCTGCCAGTGGCGGAGGGCCCAGCGCGACCCCCAAGATGGGCCAATTGCTGGTCACGGCGGATGTTGCTGGGGCCAAGATTTCGGTAGATGGCAGCAGCGAACCTGATTGGGTCACCCCTTACTCGTCCACGATCACCCGCCCCGCCGGCACCCACCAAGTGGTCATTTCAAAAGAGGGGTATGGTGATTACCAGCAGTCCGTAACCATCGAAGGGGGGAAAACCACGACGATCAACGCCCAGCTTTCAGCGGCGAAGGGAGAAGTCGCCGTCACGACCACGCCACCCGGCTTGGACGTGTTGATAGATGGGAAGTTGATAGGGCCCAGCCCGGTGCGGCTTACCGTGGTCGCCGGAAGCCACAAATATACGGTCAGGCGTCCGGGGTGGGAGCCTTATGAAGGCACCTTCACGGTGAGGAGTGGGGCGGTGGTGACTGTCAGGGTCAACATGGGTGGATAAGATGCGGCGACGGGGATTGTTGCCGTGAAGACAATCCCCTCGGGTGCCACAGTCTTGGCAGACGGCAATGGGGTTGAAAGTCAAACGCCCACCTCGTTTAGCCTCCCCGCAGGGCAGCACACACTGGTCATTTCTCTTTCCGACTTCAAGCCGGTACAACGGGTGATTGAAATGAAGGCCGACGGAAACGTCGAGGTGGGTGTCGTCCTGCCCTGTCAATAGAGCTGGCGTCCACTTTGAGCTACCAGTTTTATCTCGGAGGTCCGGCATGATGCGGCGCATGATGCTCGCTTTGTTCTTCATATTATGGGTGGTTACAAGCGCGTGGCCCAAGTTCAAGGAAGATGAACAGTATTAGACTTTATGCAAATGTGGTCTTCTTCCGCTTAGAACGTTAAAAGGGTAAGGCGGGAGGGGACAAAAAGCCGCTCGTGCAACAAGGTTTTTTTGGAGGACCAGAAGAGAGCCCACCAACAAGGTTCTAAACGACAACTTCCAGACGACACCCTTGACATCAATATCCTGTTGCGTTAGGCTTGGCTACGTCCTGGGGGTCTCGCGCGTGAGGTGTGCCCTCGGGCTGGTAGTCGGAACACAGCAAGGAATTAGTGTCTGCTCAACGACTTCGCGTAGAAGCGCCAAGCGGAGGAATGTGAGGGTCACATGGCCGACGCACTGACCAAGGCAGGCCGTTACCAGATTGTCTCTGAGCTGGGACGCGGATCAATGGGTGTGGTCTATCACGGCTTTGACCCTGTCATCGGTCGAACGGTTGCGATCAAGACGATGCTTACGGAGGGTCTTTCGTCGCAGGAGTTCCGGGAGTTCAAAGCCCGGTTCCAGCGCGAGGCGCAAGCGGCCGGCGTGTTGAGCCACCCGAACATCGTCAACGTCTTCGATTACGGTGAAGACAGTGGCATCCTCTACTTGATTATGGAATACCTGGAAGGGAAATCGCTGGAGAAGTTGGTTGAAGAACAGAGGATGCTTCCCATCGAAACTATCATCCCCATGTACGACCAGGTATGCAGCGCGCTGGACCACGCCCACCAACACAGCATCGTTCACCGAGATATCAAGCCTGCCAACATCATGATTCTTGACAATGGGTCAGTGAAAGTGACTGATTTCGGCATAGCCAAGATGATGTCCATGGGGATGACACAAGCCGGGCAAGTCCTGGGCACGCCCAATTACATGTCACCCGAGCAGGTCAAGGGCCGGCAGATTGACGGCCGCTCCGATATCTTTTCATTGGGCATCATTCTCTATGAGCTGGTGACCGGCGAAATGCCCTTCAGCGGACAGAACATTACCACCGTCATTTATAAGATCATTAACGAGAACCCCATTCCGCCTCGTGAACTGGACGCCACGATTCATCCGGGTCTAAGCTACGTGATTTGCAAAACCCTGGCCAAGAGCCCCGACGAGCGCTATCAGACTTGCCGGGAACTGGCGGATGATCTAAAGAATTTCAAGTGCCTGGCGGGCCCGGCGTCGCCCTCCGCCACCATAATAGTCAAGGTTCCGCCCTTCCCCAGCGCAGACTTGGAGCGTGCGGCGGCGCCACCCGTTGAGATTTCAAGGCCGCCCGCGGCCCCGACTGAAACGGCTCAGACCACGCCTATTGAACAACCTTCCCCGGGGCAGGTGCCGGTGCAAGTCATGCTGTCGCCAACCATCTTCCAAAAACTGCACACTTCGCCGATAGTTTGGATCCTCCTGACCCTGGGCACCGTTGTACTCCTCGGAATCCTCGGGGGCGCAGTACTCTACCACCATAAGGTGAATTCACGGGTAGCTACCCCGCAGGTTGGCCAATTGCTGGTCGCGGCGAATGTCTCTGGGGCCAAGATTTCTGTAGATGGCAGAAGCGAACCTATTTGGGTCACACCCTACACGATCACCGACCTTTCGGTCGGTTCTCACCAAGTGGTGGTTTCGAAGGAGGGCTACGATAATTACCAGCAGTCCGTAACCATCGAGGGCGGGAAACCCTTCACGGTCAACGCCAGCCTTCCTGCGCGAGCCGAACCGCCGCCCCAGACCCCAGAGATAGAACCTGCGGCGGCCAAGGTGGAACCTCCCAAGAAAGAGAGCGTGCCGACTGGCGCAATCCCCAAGACCGGCCAATTGCTGGTCACGGCGAATGTCTCTGGGGCCAAGATTTCGGTAGATGGCAGAAGCGAACCTGATTGGATCACCCCCTACTCGTCTACGATTGGTCTTGCCGCCGGCACTCACCAACTGGTGGTTTCGAAAGAGGGGTACGATGATTACCAGCAGTCCGTAACCATCCAGGGCGGGAAACCCTTCACGGTCAACGCCCGCCTTTCGGTGGGGAGCGGAGAAGTCACGATTGTTACCACGACGCCCGGTTTAGACGTGTTGATTGACGGGAAGTTGATTGGGCCCAGTCCAGCGCGAGCGAGCGTGGTCGCTGGGAGTCACAAATATGCGGTCAGGCGGCCGGGGGCAGCGCCTTATGAGAACACGTTCAGGATCACGAGTGGGGCCATCCTGGATGTCAGGGTCAACCTGGGCGGAGAAGCTGCGGGGACTGGGATTGTTGAGGTGCACACCATCCCGTTGGGTGCGACTGTGTTTGCGGACGGCAATCGGATTGAGAGTCAAACTCCCGCCTCGTTTAGTCTCCCCACCGGGCGGCACACATTGGTCATTTCTCTTTCCGGCTACAAGTCGGTAACGCAGGTGATTGAAGTGAAGGCCGACGAACCCGTCAAGGTGGCTGTCCCCATGCCCCGTCAATAGGACTGGCGTCTACTTTGACCCAGGAGAGTTATTTCGGAGGTCCAGCATGATGCGGCGCATGATGCTCGCTTTGTTCTTCGTATTATTGGTGGTTACCAGCGCGTGGCCCAAGTTCAAGGAAGATGAACAGCAATACCTGAATGACCAGTTCAAGACGATTCAGGACCAGGTGCAGGCGCTCACCACTCAGTTGCAGACTCTCAACGCGCAACTTCAGGAGTTGCGGCAGAACCAGGCGCAATTTCAAGCGGTCATCCTCCGCCAGCAGCGATCACTTCAGGACTTGGATCAGATGGCGACCTCGATGCGCCTGGGGGACGAGGAAAACTTCAGCAGCCTGAAGACTGCCATCACCCAGTTGCGGAATGAAACGCTGGCCGGGCTCAAACAATTGGGTGGGGCGGCCAGCCCGGGCCCTGTACCCACCGAGGCCACAAAGACTGTCTCCGTAAACCCGCCGCCACCGGCGCTTCTGAATTACGTGACCGCCGTTGAGGGTAACAACGTGATGCTGCTGGACATGGGCTCGTCACAGGGAATCCATCAAGGGTCTCGCTTGGCGCTGTACAAATCTTCTGACCCCAACACGCGAGTGGGGGTCATTGAGATAATCCAAGTGATCGATGCCGGGACCTCCCGGGCACAGATCGTTACGGTGAACAGCGGCGTGCGGCCTGAGTGGGGCGATGTGGTTCGTCTGGAATAGTCTGGCCGCCCCTCATGGCTCGATTCGTTATAACCGACCCTTCGAACCAGACTCAGATCTTCGAAATCAGCGGGTCAACGGTGAGCATCGGACGCGCCGATTCCAACGATCTGATGCTCCAGCACCCTAGTGTATCCCGCCAACATGCCCGCGTGACCGTGCTGCCCGGGGAGACGGTATTGATCATCGACCTCGGGAGCATGAATGGCACGTTTGTAAACGGCCAGCCAGTCCAGGAGCACCGCCTCTCCGACCAGGACCGGATCAACATCGGCATCTTCGAGTTCAAGTTTGAAGCGGCCACGCCAGATCCCTTTTATGTTGAAGCTGGCCATGACGCCGGCAGGGATATCACCGGGCTGATCAGTCCGGATACCCTGAGTAGCCGGCCGCGCCCGCCGCTCGCCGCCGGCGTTCCGCCGCAACGGGCAATCCGGGACCGGCTGACAACTCTGGAGCAGGAAAATAAACTGCTGAAGCTCCTGTTGGCCGTAGGCAAGACTCTTTCCTCAGTGCTGACCCCTGAGGAGGTCATGCAGCGCGTGATGGAGCTTGTGTTCCAGATGGAAAACGTGGAACGCGGCTTCGTAATGCTGTGGGACGAGAAAAAGGGATTTAGACCGGCTGTCTTGCTATATAAGGATGAGCGGCAGAGGGGCGACCCGCGTGGCCCCGTACTGTCGAAAACCGTCATCGACCGGGTGATGAGCGAAAGAGTGCCGCTGCTGGTTCGCGACGTTTCGATAGACCACCGATTCTCCAGCAGCGAAAGCCTTCGGATTTCTGGCATTCGCTCTGCGATGTGCGCCCCTCTCATCTACAAAGACAAGGTATTTGGTCTCTTTTATGTAGATTGTCTCAGCAAGCCCTCTGCCTTCTCCAAGGAAGAGCTGGACATCTTCTCGGTTGTCGCCGCGGAAGCCGCTATCAGCTATGATCGCGCCCATTCCCACGCCGAACTCTCCCGCCGCGTGATCGAACGCCAGGCCCTGGAGCGGTTCCTGAGTTCCGCGATCGTGGAAAAGATCCTGGCCAAGCCGGACGAGATCCACTTGGGCGGGGAGAACCAGACGGCGACTATTCTCTTCGCGGACATCCGCGGGTTCACTCGCCTCTCAGAGCGCATGCAGCCGCAACAAATCGTCGAGCTTCTTAACGAGTACTTCAGCGAAATGACGGACCTTATCTTTGACAATGGAGGCACGCTGGATAAGTACCTTGGGGACGGAATTATGGCCCTATTCGGGGCTCCTTTGGCCAAGCCCGACGACGCCCAGCGTTCCGTCAAGACCGCGGCCGAGATGCAGCGCGCCCTCACGGCTCTCAACCGTCACTGGCAAGCTCGCGGTCAAGAGCCATTACAAATGGGGCTGGGCATTAATACCGGCCAAGTAACCGCCGGGAACATCGGCTCATCGAAACGCATGGATTACACCGTTATCGGTGACGCTGTGAATCTGGCTTCCCGGCTGTGCGCCAACGCCGCCGGAGGTCAGATTCTGATTTCTGAATCCACCTTCGGGGAAATCAATCGTTCCTTCCCCGCGCGACGCCTGGATGCCATTAGGGTGAAAGGCAAGGAAGCTCCGGTGGAAATTTACGAAATTCTCTGGAAACACCCTGTGGCGGAGCAGAGCGCGTAGCGCCGAGCAGTTTTGTAGGTTTGCGGGCTTTGCGGGGCATTCTTGAACGAACCGCGCACCTCCCCCTCAGGTCCACGCTATTTGCTTGGGACGCCTCCTGGGTTGGCGAAGCGGGCTCATTGACGATTATGATATCACGCCGCTTACCTCTCTTGCTCCTGCTCACTTCATTGGGCCCACACCCCGGTGCTCATCCTGCGCGAGGTTTTCAGAAAGACACTCCTGCCGGTCAAATCCCCACTGAACTTCGTGGAGCGAAGGTCTATCACTTGGACCTGGAAAAGAAACCGAACCTAGCCCCGGAAAAGCTCGTGATCTACAAGAATATTACCTACCAGGATATCAACCTTGAGCGACTGTTGTTGAATCTCTATTTGAGCATCAAGCCAGTGGATCGTGCTGCCACTATTCAGCGCATTTACTTTCAGGACGTTCGAGTCAACGCCGTGCCGGTCCACCTCGAGACGTTTGAGCAGGAGTTCCAGCTTTCAAAAAAGGAGGTTGTGGACCTGCCGTCTCCCTTGAAGTGCACCATCGTGTTCGCGGAATTAGACTCTCTCAAGCCGGTTGCGGAAATCCTGGAAAAGGACTCGATCCGGATTACGGGGGAGAATTTCATCGAAGTCAAATTGACCGCGGCCGAGAAGCTCGCGCTACGGACCAAGCAGTTGGTCATCCCTGTGGCGTTGAACGAAGATGTTCCCCTGAACCTGTTCTCGGGGAACCCCCTCCTCCAGATGGCGGCGGGCAAAATTCTGGATACGCTCTCCGACCCTTCCTCCCCAGCAGCACAGGCTCTTGGCAAAGACCACTCGGCTAAGCTCGCCGAGGAGCAGACCCTCTCGGCAGCCGCTCGGCCTGCCCTCTATCTCTTGTACTGCGAGTACGCCCTGGTAGATCCCAAGACCCAGGCCAGAGAAAAGTTCAGCCAATCCGGAACCGGCTTTGTGGTCAGCGCGGATGGAAAACTGCTCACGGCCAAGCGCGTGGTGCAGCCGTGGAAATTTGATCCGCAAATTGCCTTCTTGATTGCTCACTACCATCTCGAGTTAGACCCCAAGAGCTACCGTCTTTACGCATGGCCGGCGGGGGCCCGCGTAAAGTCGCCGGACGGTGGGTTGGATTTTCAGATGGCGGCCGGCAGCGAAAAAGCGACGCTGAAACTCCTGAAGACTGCTCCCGACCGGATGCAGAAGAAGGATTATCAGGACCCCGACTCCGGTGAGCGCGCCTCCCTCGACCTGGAGGCTGAAGGAGAGAGCGACCTTGCCTTGCTGCAATTGGCAGGTGCGAATCTTAAGCCGCTGGCCTTCGCGGACTCCGCTGCCCAGACCGGCGAAGCCACCAAGAAGGCCCTGTTCGGGTTTCCATTCGGGCTTAACCAGTCCCAGGCTGACCCCCGGGCGGTATATCTTCAAGCCACCACTGAAAACACCACGGTGACCTTGGAACGCTTGGTGAATCCCGGAGAATCCGGGGCACCCCTGTTGACAGCAGAGGGAAAAGTTCTGGCTATTGCCAGCGGCGCGAATCAGTGTGTCGCTATTCAGGCGGCCCGTAAACTCCTCCCATGAGCCTCAACAGTAGTCGAGAGTCGAAAGTCGAGAGTCGAAAGTCGAGTGTCGAAAGTCGAAGCACGATACGGAAAAACCCGCCAGCCTGTCATTCCGAGCGAACCCAGGCCTGTCATTCCGAGCGAACCCAGGCCTGTCATTCCGAGCGCAGCGAGGAATCTCCCTTTGTTTCCAGAGTGAGATTCCTGTCCGTCAGCCGACGGCTCGGAAGGACAGCGATCACAATTTGCAGAGCGAGATTCCTCGCTTCGCTCGGAATGACAGCGATCACGGTTTTCGCATTCGGCTCCACTCCCGCTTGGTCGCAGCAGGAGATGGTATCCCAACTCAAAGAGAAAGTTTCAAAAGCCGGGGTATTCTTTCGCGCGGACGCTCCGCGCGTCCTGCGCAACTCCAATGATCCCTGCCTCCCTCTCTATCTCGAAATCATTAACGGAGTCGAAAAGACTGCCCATACGACGGGCGCCGGCCTATCGCAATACATAACGCGGGAACCCCTGAAGCTGCTAGGGCTAAACCTGTTTGTGAAACCGGCCGGGGCGGGGCGCCAATTCGTCGCCGACCTGCTGCCCCTGGGCGAAAGCAAGGATTTCTCGTTTGATGCTCGGAGCAACGGCCAACCCCTGACCATCACAGACCGGATGAAGAAGACACTCGAAGTGCCTCGTGAGTCTATCGACACTTACTTGAGGCAACACTTCATTGGCGGTCCGTTTCATGCCGTTGACCTGTGGGTCTCCTTTCGTTTGGAAGGATGGCCCACTCAGGATTTCTATCTCCGCGTGGATTTGAATGCGCCCCCCCTGCCCAGCCTCCCCGGTTGGTACCGGGGCGATGTGCACTACCACTGCGGCTATACCGACAATCCTGCGGAACGTGGATACCCCCTGTCCGTGACCAAGCAAACAGCGCTTCACGCCGGTTTGGATTGGCTCATTCTTACTGACCACTCCACTGACCTCAGCGTGGAACGGTATGCCCAGGAGCTACAGGAAGTTCAGAAATATCGTGACGGGCGTCTCATGCTCATCCGCGGCGAAGAGATCACAACGGCTTCCAGCAAACAGACACTTCTCACCACCGTGCACATGCTCGCCCTGCCCTCGCCCGACAACCCCGAGAAGGGGTTTCCCAATCCCTCGCATCCCCAGGAAGACGTCATCTTGAGTGGGGACGGGTCCGTTGCCTCAGCCGCGCTGCCGATAAAGGAGGCCTTGTCGCGCATCGCGGCCGCGGGTGGCTTCGCTTATGCAGCCCATCCTTTCGATCCCATCAGTCCCCTGATGCGCGGCGGGAGCTGGGATTTGGATGCCGATTTTCTGGCGCCGGAGGGCAAGCAACTCCAAGCCGGACTGGTGGGGTTGGAACCATGGAACCGTGCCACCATGGCCACGGCCGACGACGCTCGCGACCCCTATTGCCTCCACCGCGATGCGGACCCCGAAGCCTGCTTCCAACCGGACAGCCAGGCAAACCAGTATGCGCGCTTGGAGAAGGGGATCGAGCTGGGGTGGCGTCCTCTGCTTCAGCGGGGGCTGCAAGCGTCTGGCGATTCCACGCACGCTCCGGGTTTCAAGGTCTTTTTGGCCGCGGGCTCGGACGCTCACGGGGACTTCAATTACGAGGCCACGCTGGACGTAGTGGACTTCCTTGGCAAACCTTCCCGCGGCCTCTCCGGTTACGCCGAGGATAATGCTTTGGGAAAGATTTCGACAGTTGTCTATGCCCCCGAGGGTATGGGCCCAAAAGGAGAGAACATCCTCCGGGCGCTCAAATCAGGGCGCAGCGTCCTGAGCAACGGTCCCCTGCTCATCGCGGGCTTGGAGCGCAATTCCCATGGCAGCTTGGGCGATTCTGGAGACGTTGGCATAGGTGATTCCCTCGCGGTTTCCCTCGGCCATCTTCCACCCTTGCAGCTTGCCTGGGTCAGTAGCGCGGAATTCGGACCCATCGAATCCATTCGATTGATCGTGGGGTCGCAAGAGGGTGAATCCCAACCTCAAGAAATCCCGGTGCCGGCTTCAAGACAGATGGCGAGTGGGGGTTTAATCCCTGTTGACCTGCGGCCTTTCTTGGGAAAGAATAGGGGTGTCTGGGGCTACATCCGCCTGGAGGCTCGAACACGAAACGCCACGGGAGAAGAGTTTCGCTGCTATACTAATCCGGTGTGGCTGGAAATCACCGGCGACTAGCTTCGGTCGCCCTGAGCACTTAATATGTCTGCCGAAACAAACAAAGAAGGGACGATACGCTATATCCCATGCGGGACGTGCGGGAGTGGGAACCCCGCGAGCGCGGCAAAGTGCGCCCGTTGCGGGAAGCCCCTCCATGCTGCGCCGACTCCTCCCGTCTCTCGGCCGACTGTTCCACAGCCCAAGCCACTGGAGTGTCCGAAATGTCATAAGGCGGTTCCGGCAGGCAGCAAGTTCTGCGGTTTCTGCGGCACAGCGCTTCCGGCTGCGCCCCAAGCGAAGCTTCCGCAACCGCCCCCACAGCCCGTTGCGCCCCAGCCGGTGGCTCCGCCAATTCCCCCCAGGATCGCGCCCCAAGCTGCGGCGCCGGGTGTCTCTCGGCTATCTCCTGCGGTGGCTGGTCCGCCTTGGGCGCCACAGCAACCTCCACCTCCAAAGCTTGCCGCCCCGGCGCCAATTCCGCCCGTCGCCCGACCTCAGCCGCCGGGAATCAACCCCCCGGCAAGACCCGCCGGTCCATCTGAAGTTGTCCCTTCCCCCATAAGAGTCCCAGCCCCTCCGAGACCTGCACCACTCACTCCACCGCCCGTCGTGCCAAGGGTGGATTCCTCGATGCCTGCCGCCGCGCCGGAAGGGACCTTGGTCTTTGGCGGATTTCACGTGCCGAGTATTGAGGCGCAAATCACAGAGAAAAAGCATGATGGCTCCTGGGGGAATCCCCTGCAAGTAGTGGGAGAAGTTTCCTTCGGACGCGCCAACTGTGAAGTCAATTATCCTGACGATTCCTCACTTTCAGACCGCCATGCTTTCCTATCGATTCGCGAGGGCAAGTTGTTTTTGGAGGATCTCAGCAGCCTGAACGGGACATTCATCAAGCAGCGACAGGATACCGAACTTGTCCCCGGGGATGTCTTTCTGTTGGGACAGGATCTCTTTCGATTCACCACACAAAGCCTGGACGAAGCGGAGAGCACCAATGTTGGGCAAGGCACGGTGGCATGGGCTGGAGCACCAAAGCTGCAGCGGGGCCCCATCACGGCCAAGCTCGAACGCATCCGGATGACGGGTGAGGTCATTGAAGAGTTCAGATTGGAAAAGCCTGAAACCACCTTGGGACGGACTAACGCCCATTTGGTGTTTAAGGACGATCCTTTCATGTCTGGGACCCACGCCCGCATCGTGGCGCAACCGGGACGCTTCATGCTCCAGGACTTGAGGAGTCGCAATGGCGTCTTTCGCCGGATACGAAAAGAAGTTGAGCTCGAGCACGGCGATGAGTTTTTCCTGGGGGAACACATGTTCCGGGTGGAGATCAGGCAGATCAGCTAACGGTCCACAGTCCACAGTCGACAGTTGAAGGTCGAAAGGGGGAAAGCTGGAGTCCTGGTAGGTCCGACTTCTGACTCCTGTCTCCGGCTCGTCCCTCGTCCCGCCTAGTCGGGTCACTGCCCTTCTGCTAATGGGGCAGGGGTACGCCCTGCTGGTGGATTTTCTGTTCAACGAGGGTGCCTCGTTGTTTGACGTAGTCATCCATGATGCGGGGCAGCTCCACCTGCATTCGCACCACAAAATCGTCCTGGGCTTTCTTCAATTTATCGTCAATGCCGGCAGCGCTCTGGTTAAGCGCGTCCATCTGCTTCTCCAATTCTTGGGCGTGGGTCAAGGCAGTCCCCATCATCTCCTTTTGAAGCAGTAACCGCAGACTAGCCAGCTCGTCGCTGTTGCGGGCAAGCTCCGTCGCCACAAAGAAACCAGACAGGGCGGATAGCAAGACGAGAACAATGACAACGTAAAGTAGATTGCGAATCGTGGACAGCCCAGCGTCCATGGTAACTCCTCTCAACTGACATCCTTTCGCTTCATCACCACCAGGATGGCGATGACCACAAACAGCGCAAAGCTGGTCATGATCGCCAGGTAAGGCCCTTTGTCTTTCCAGAACCTCGAGGGGAGTGGAAACGCCCCGGAAGCCGCGAAAGCTTCGGGTGGCGCCTCCAATCCCTTCTCCAGTTTCTCGACATCCTCAGGATGGAGGGAAATGGACACCGTGTTGACGATCTGGTAGGCGTAATCCTGTGTGGAATGGGAGCCGTGAAGGCAGAGATCCGAAAGTGCCTCCAGGCCCCAACGCGAGATGGCCAGCACCGAAAGCCAGCGAGCGAATGCGGGCATACCCGCCACCGGCGCAGGGGTGTATTTGTGGAGTGCCTTTTGCACTTTCTCCGAAGGCGCCACGGCCCCGGCAACTTCGTGCGCGGACTGTCCTTGTTTCGCCGTGGCTTGCGCGGCGGCCAGGTCGGGCGATGCTTGCGGCCCAGGCGCATTGATCATTTGCCGGGCCTTAGCCTGGGCTTCCGGTTGTGCAAACAGCTTCCCCTCCAATAGTTCCTCGAAGGTGATAGGGATGATCGTCTTAATCTGGTTTACGGGCAGGAACAACCCGCAGAGGAGAAGCTCCGGAATGAGAACCAAGGGGAACAAGCTCAGAGCTTTCTCCGGAGAGGAGACGAGACTGGAGATGAGAAGTCCTATCAGCGTCCCGTTTACGGCCACCAGGAACATGATTCCGATGGCTGCTACCACTTCCGGGAGGCTCAAATCCAATGCCCGGTTGACCGCGAGCAAGATGACAACCACCGAGACACACTGCACCAGCGCCACAAAGGAAAGAACGGCAAGCTTGGAAAGAACATACGACGGTATTTTTAAGCCTGTTTGCCGTTCGCGGCGGTACACAGTCTGCTCGTCAACAATTTCACGTACCGCATTCGAGCAGCCGAACCACAAGGCTGCGAATATGGCCATGAAAAGGGTTTCGACTTGGTTCGGCTTGGTCGCCATGAAAGCCACCAACAGAGCGACGATGGGCGCTTGAAGAAACAGAAGCAACGTCTGGCCGCGGTCCACGAATTTCAGCTCCCAGTTTCGCCGCAGAAGGACCTTAAACTGGCGCAAGCTGAAACCCTTGCCTCTCGTGCCGGCAGCAGGTGCAGGGGTAGTAGGGGAAGGACTTTTCTCCGCCGGAATCGCCGTTTGTGGCTGGGCAATGAGCTCCTTGTAGAGATCGGATGCGGCATAACGCTGCTTGAGTTCCAGGGAGTAGGGAGCCGTATTGTTATCCGTCAAGTCATCGTAAACATCGGGCGGGGCTTCCGCTTTGAAATACTGCAGGAACTTTGTACCCGGCCCATAGTAGGCCAGTCGCCCCTGGAGCAACACCACGACCTTGTCCAGTACGCCGAAGGAACCTAACAGATGTGTGGTGATAATGATGGTCGAGCCCTGATTTGCCAATTGCCGGAACAACATCATCATCAGGGTTTCAGTGCGGGGGTCAAGGCCTGCGGTAGGCTCATCCAGGAAGAGCACTCCGGGCTTGGGGAGCAATTCGATGCCCAGACTCACCCGCTTACGCTGCCCTCCACTCAAGGTGGAGACGGGGTTGTCCCAGCGTTGCGGGTCGAGCTTCAGAGTGTCCAGCATCGCTTCCACGCGCCGATTGACCTCTTCATCCGAGACGTCTTCCGGCAGTCGCAGCTTTGCCGCGTAGTACAGGCATCGCCGTACGCTCAATTGCCGGTGCATGATGTCTTCCTGGGGGACATAGCCAATGGTGGATTTCAGAGCCTCCAGATTGCGGTACAGATCCTCTCCGTTGTAGCGAACTTGGCCCGTGGTGGGTTTTACAAAGCCGTTCAGGGCGTTCATGAGCGTGGTCTTACCTGCTCCGCTCGGTCCCAGAAGTCCAATCAGTTCTTTAGGCTTAACCACCAGAGAGATGTCGTCCAAGAGCAATCTGGGTTTTCCGCTGGTCCGATCCGGGACCTGAAAGGTTACTGCAATGGAATCGAGTCGCACCACGCGCGTGTCCGGGGCGTGGGAAAGACTTGCTCCGGAGAAGTGCAGTTCGGAGGGGCCAATGACAATCCGGTCCAACTCCTGGAGTTGGTGCCGCTTCACCTTGATTCCGTTGACGAAGGTCCCGTTGGTGGACCCAAGGTCAACCAGAATGACCTTGCCATCTTGCTTGATGATTTCCGCGTGTCTCTTTGAGACCACAGGGTGGTCAATGACCACGTCATTCGAGGCGTCGCGGCCAATGGTGATGCAGTCTTTGTCCAGGCCAACCTTTTCAATTTTCAGTTGCGGCTCAAGCCCCGACTTGAAGATCAGGGATTTGCCGGCATAGCGGCCGAAGGTGATGTAATCTCCGTCATGCAGTTCCCCGCTCACCATGGGCAGGCCATTCACGAACGTCCCGTTGGTGGAACGGTCAGTCAGCAGCACCCTCCCCTCATGGAACGACAACTCCGCGTGCACCGCCGAAACTGAGGGATGTTCCAGCACCAACTGGCAGCGGGAGGCATCACGACCGATCTCCAGCCCGGCATCCGGGATGTCAAGGCTCTTTACGGCGTACCTGTCAACTATCAGGTCCAGGTGGGGACGTGCCAGAAGGTCGGTCAATTTGATGGCGACTGTACGTTCCGCCGCCTTTTCCTGCTGCGGGGCGACAGCGACATCGGCTGCGCTCATAACCGAGGTCCCTCCCCCCACCGCCTCCGGTTGAGCGGCGGGAACAGCTTCTGTCGGCGCCGCGCCCTGAGGTAGACCGGCAGCCCCCACTTCCTCAATGCGAAAGAGGTGACGGCGAGCGCTGCCCACCGAGATCTCATCCTCGGGTTTCAGGACCTTCTCCTGTACACGCACTTGATTTACGAATGTGCCATTCGCGGAATGACGGTCGCGCAGGACCACTTCACCCTTGTCGTTGGGAGCAATCCAGGCATGGAGGCGCGAAATTTCGTCGTCCGCCAACACTACCTGACAATTCGCGGGGTCGCGGCCGATGACCAGTCCTCGAGGGCCAATGCTGTAGGTTCGACCGGAGAGTAGTCCCGAAGTGGCAATCAGCCTGTAGGCACGAGGTAAAGGTTGAGAGGGCGGTCCGAGCGGAGCCGCTGCCGGAGCGGTCACCTCATTCGAAAAGGCCAGAGTGTCTGCCGAGTCCTCCACGACAGGCAAGCGCCCGCCGCAGGACCGGCAAAAGCGGTAACCCTCTTCGTTTAGCTCACCGCATACGGGGCAATTCATGACAGCGGTTCTCCGGGAAGAATCCTCTCCTTCCCTTGAAAAGCGAATTTGGAGATTTCGATTTTGTCGCGGCGCCGGTCTCAATTCTTCGCTGGAGCGAGTCTTCTCAAGATTTCTGAAAACGCTTCAGGAGTGCCCCTTGAAATCTTCCTCATTGAATTCCTTAAACTCCACGGCCGCGGTGGGGGCCGCTGGAGGAAGCCCTGGTCCGCTGAACTCTGCCATGACTACGGTTATGTTGTCACTCCCGCCCTTGGCGTTGGCTTCATCGATCAAAGACTTGCACTTGTTGGCCAGGGACTCAGTCCCCTTCACAATCGCAGCGATATCGGTTGCGGGGACCATGTTGTACATGCCATCGCAGCAAAGCAGGATGCTATCGCCCTGACGGACTTTGGTATACGTCACCTTGACATTCACGCTCTCGCTGCTCCCCACTGCCTGCGTCAGAATACTCCTCCGGCTGTCCTTTTCCGGGTCGTCGGGCACTTCGACACCGATTTCCTTGAGATAGTTCAAGAATGTTTGATCGCGAGTCAACTGGGTCAACTCGCTATTGCGAATGAGGTAGGCACGGGAATCCCCAACCTGCGCCACAAAAAGATAAGGCCCGAACAATGCAGCCACCGTGGCGGTGGTTCCCATTCCACGATAAGCGGGATCGCTTTGCGCTTTCTGGTGGATGATCTGGTTGGCATATTCGATGGCTTCCCGGAGCAGGAGCACAAAGTTCGTCTCGCTGACCTGACCCAGGGACTTGAGGTTTTCATACAGGCGCTTAGGGACTGTGAGGGTGCAAATTTGGCTGGCAACTTCCCCGCTGGCCTCTCCGCCCATTCCGTCCGCTACCATAAACAGCGAACCGCGACTCCCCAAGGTGTGGTTGAGAAGTGGAGGCGTAAGACCCACTTCACCCGTGGTCAGGTTGCAAACCACAAAGTTGTCTTCATTGTTTTTACGGACGCGACCCACGTCCGACATACCAAAGGTCCTAACGTCGATTGCGTTCTGCTCTGCCCCCTTCGCCTCACCCACGGTGCTCACTCTCCCTCTGTCAGGCTACTTCACTCCTGGCGCGAAAGCCTGCCGATATAGCCCTTCACGGATCATCAGCAACCTGCTAAAACCCCGCCGGAGTTCTAACTGGAGCGGCCGTCGGCGAAGCGTAACGTAATCGCATAATCAAAGGCTTTAGCGGATTTAGACATAACCTCCTTCTTACCACACACCGGCGTCTGTATCAAGCGCCATACCTTCCTTTCCAGGGTCGCGTCAAAGTCGGGGAAAAAGCGGCTCTGCCGCCTGCTGTGCGGAAAGCCTCTGGCTTTCCGGCGCAGCCCGCCTCCTTTTACCCTCCGCTCGGCTGGAAGGCTGAGCCTTCCAGCCGAGCGGAGGGGGTTAGTCAGGGCACAAGCCCTCGGAGAGGCGAAGCCTTTCCGCACAGCAGGCGGCAGAACCGCTTTGGGATCTTACCCTTCGGGGACTTTGACGCGGGACTACGCGGGACGCGAGATGAACAGAAGCTCGGGGGCCGCTTTGCGCGGGGTTAAGACTCCGCCCTTGCGGTCGCCCGACTCGAAACGGCAGAGCGTGGTGAGAAATCCGGGCTATGGCAAGCCGGACCGCAAGTCGCTCACGATCTCGTCCGCCACCTTCCTGGCGCGTGCAAAATCCGTGGGGGGCAGCGAAATGGCCGCAACCTTAGCGTGGCCGCCGCCCCCATAGCGCTCGCAGATGCTGGCAAGATTGGCGGTCTTGGGTGTTGCGTTCCATGGGTTGCTGCCCACACCAATCTTGATTCGCGCTTGAGAGCGGCTTAAGGCCACGCTGTAAACCGTCCCTGGAAACAAATAATAAGGAATGAACTTATTGAAACCTTCGAAGGTCTGGTCGGCGACGTCGAAGAATAACACCCCATTCTTTAGCTCAGCGCGGGACCGGATAGTATCAATAGTCTTGAGGTGAAGGGCATAAAGCCGGTCAAAAGTTTGCCGCACCTCAGGGATATCCATGATCTCCTGAAGCGGCATGGAAATCAGCTTGGGAATCAGTCGCACAGTGAACTGCGGGTCACTCGTCCCTTCAATAACCAGGGTGAGCTGGGTGGCCGGTTCACGCATTTCCACCGCTGTCCTGGTATCGGGGTACAGGGCGCCATCAATCAGGTCTGCCCAATAAACCAGCTCGTCGAGCTCGGGGGCCACGAAACCGAACTTCGCCTGGCAGGTTTCGACAATAAACTTGGTGCAAGAGCGATAATCAGGCCCGTAGAATTTCTTTCCGCTCTGGTCATGACGAAAATGGTCAGCGTCGGCTTCTGTGAGGAAAGCGCTTTGGTGGTGGTCGAACCACCAGGTGAGCCGCTCAGAACTGGAGTATTTGAAATCCACAATGACGTTTTCTTGATCGTCGAACAGCCCCTCATCAAATAGCTGTCCTGCTCGGTGCACCAACCCGTGGTACCGGAACTCCGCCTGCGGGTCGATGCACTGGCGATAAAAACGCGTGAAGACGGCCGCTGAGCCTACGCCGTCAAAGCAGCGATCATGAAAGCAAACCAGAACACCCATAGCTCCACGCCGTGATTTGAGCTTCCTCAAGCATAGGCCAGGCTCAAACCGCAATAGTGAAACTTGCTAAATTGCATTTACGGCCAGGAATTGTCAAGGGAAAACGGGAGCGGGTTGTAATCCCTCAGCCTCAGGCGGCGTAGCGCCGACCTTTAGAGCCTGCCCTGATCCCGCAGTCGCGGGAGAAGGGGCGGCAGGTGCCGGTCCCGCCGTGCGGGACCGGCGCTACGTGCGTTGCCACCCGTCAATGATGGATGACAGCGGGTTACGCCTCTTGAGGCGGGAAGAAGGCGCAACCCGCGAGTCCGGAAATTACGGCAGCCGAGGGTCCACACTTCTCGGGTCACTTAACCCGCTTGTTTGGCGGCCAGATCCCCTATGAACGGGATCTTATAAAGCTCGTTGTTGTAAGCCTTATACATCAGGAAAATCCAGTAGGCGAGGATGGCCAGCGAGATTAGAAGCCCGACCAGACCCATCACCACAGCCAGAATTCCGAGCGTCACGAAGCCCAGAATACTAGCCACAATCGTGTAGGCAATCCAGAACACGATAAGCGCCACGTTAAAGAAGATGGACTGGAAAGCGTGGAAGCGCACGAACTTATCATTCTTGTAAGGCTCGATCACCAGAAAGATGATGCCGGTGATAAAGCCCAAAATGTAAGTCAACAATCCAGCAACGTTGGAGGACATTGCCGTCCCCGCAGCGGCCGGCGTCGCCGGGCCACCTGCGCCTGAACCCACTGGGGTTCCGCACGTTGCACAGAAACTTATTCCTTCGGCCAACTGAGTTCCACATTTTGCACAGAATGCCATTTATTTGTTCCCCCTTTTTGAATAGTTTGGACGCACCCTAGCTTTCCGAGGCTTCTTCAGACCGAGCTCAGACGCTTCGTACGGCGTCAATATCGAAATCAGGGATTAAATCCACCACCGGCAGTCGCATCATTACTAGCACAAACTCTCTTCTGGCACAACCGAATTCACAACAAGTTTTTCAATCGTCAATCGGCAATCAGCAATCGGCAATGAAAACTTGGTCTTTGGCTGCGGCCGTGCCCCGTTGTGTCTCGGTGTCTCTGTGGTTAATGCCATCGATTCTTTCCCGCCTTCTCAGACGCCCGTGCTACGCGGGGTGGCGCTGCGGTCTGCCTACTGCTTTCTGCCTGGTGTTTAGGATTGAACTGGGGGGAGTGGGAAATCGAATCAGACTCGTTGCGCGCGGCGCTTTAGAGCTGCGTGCAGGCGGCCGCGAACCTCATCCGGCAAAGGGAAGAGCTTGCCATCGCAATAAAGCTCGATCGTTTTGCGCGTGGTGTCAAACACCGCGTGGCAGTGGTGGCACTTGCCGAGGTGAGCTTCGAGAGTTTGTTTCAGTTCCTCGTCAAGCTCACCATCGAGATAACTCGAAAGTTGATTGACCGCGTTCTTGCAGTTCACCAAAGTCATCCTCGCCTCAGAACTTCACTTAACTCTTCCCGGAGCCGCAGGCGTGCCCGGAAAAGCCGGGCCTTCACCGCGCCGGTACTCAGGTTAAGTAACTGCGCTGTCTCATCGGTGTCGAGACCCTCCACGTCGCGCAGGTAAAAGACTGTGCGGAAACCGGGGGGAAGGGCCTGAATGGCATTGCGCAGTATTTGCTCCATCTCTTCCCTTGCCAGTGTTTGTTCAGGATTGGGCCTCCAGTCCGCATAATCACGAACCACAACGTCGCCGTCCTGGTCCTCGGTTTCTTCGAAAGGAACTTCTCTACTGGATCGCCGCTTCCGTAGCTTCATCAGCGCTTCATTGACCGCAATGCGCACAATCCAGGTGTAGAAACGCGAATCCTCCCGGAATTCGGGGAGATGCTCAAAAGCCTTCAGGAAGGTATCCTGGAGCACATCTTCGGCATCTTCGGGGTTTCCCGTGATGTTCATGCCGAGCCGATAGATTTTTTTCTCGTATCGGTTGACGAGTTCCTCAAAGGCGGCGTAGTTGCCCGCCTTCGCCCCGCCCACAAGGACAGACTCGTCTCCAGCCAGTGTGGCCGCCAGCGGTTCGCTCATAGGTGCGTCCTGCTCCACCTGGCCCGCGCTCATCTGTAAGACATCAGCGGGCCGCCTCCGTCGATTGCGCGCCGTCAGACCCTTTCCAAGACGGCAAAATCGGTGTACCAGCACGGCTCACTGTCCTACCATTATGGATGCGCAAGGCCTCATCAAAGGTACAACCTTAGACACAGTTACGCAAGCAGAGCAACATCGCCGTTCTACTAGTGTAGTGTCCCCAACGCTTCTTTACATTTGGCGACTTTGGACATGATTCGTTCGACCGAGGCGGTCCATACAAAGACACGAGGATTCTGGTTGTGATTGTCCAAATATTCCTTGATGGCAGC
>Ga0208321_1000125_pt1 | contig 90435 bp, 99 predicted proteins | sample June2015DPH_4_15_FD_184692 | JGI IMG/M metagenome (GOLD analysis project Ga0208321, IMG submission 184692) | Peatland microbial communities from SPRUCE experiment site at the Marcell Experimental Forest, Minnesota, USA - June2015DPH_4_150... | ecosystem: Environmental > Terrestrial > Soil >... | reverse complement strand
TGGCGTATGCGCGTGTCGTTGCGTCGCATATGCGATCGAATCTCACGGTACATAGCTTTAATTTCCGTTGCCTTTGCCAAATTCTGCTTCTTCATCTGTCCATCTGAGTCTGCAATGGTCAGATTGTCAAGATTTCGGTCAATGGCAATTAGGCCGCGAGGTTGAATTGGTTCAACCTCCTTCGCGTAGGAGATGCTCAACTGTTCATCCGTTAATGTGACGGAGCGGATTTCGATGTTCGGTTCAAGGAGAACGCGTAGCACATGCGCGTTCAACGGGATCGATAACGGTTGCTTAGGCTTGAATGGCAGCAAGAGCGCCTTTTCTATCGTTTTAATCTTGAAACCATAGCATGTTGTCAACTGCAGCTGCCGTGCATATGGTTCCTTGACCCGTATTCCCTGTCGCTTAGCTTTCCTATAGTTTTTGAGAATTCCTGTGGCTTTGCTGATCGCACAGAGTTTGTAGTAACTCATGACATCGTAGGTTGCAAGTTGATCGTAAGCCTTCGTGGAGAGTGACTTGAGGCTGGTCACATTCTCCGCAAGCCCAATCCGTACGCAGTCGTTAAGCATTTGGCGGAACTGCTCAAGCATATGGAGAATCTCAGGCCCGGGCGCGTAGTGCTGTTGAACTGCTTTGACCGCCCGCATAACTTAGCCTCTACCATCCGCCTCTCTTAGGCACGAGAGGTCAGTGAAAGCAATGAGCCGACAAGTTAACAGAGCTTTTCTTTACAATGCTCTGGCGGTTTACTTGAACCAACAGAGTGACGTGGCTTACATTTCTCATATTCTCGGATTCGCCATAGGCGTACCATTCGGGATTGCGTGGAGTGAGAAATGGAAGAAGAATCTACTGATCTCGATCGGACTACTCCTAGTCTACGTGGTATTGCTCTACTTCGTGACGCATTATCTGCTCCCCGCTTTGCTCTAGGAGTATCACAAAGCCCCGGAGCCATCATTCAGCTTAGAACAGAGATGCAATCGCATAGTAGATCTTGTGAACTTCCTCGATGTTTCCATTGGTTGAGATGCCGAAGGAATTATCGTGCTATTCACATTAGCCGTTTTTCGAAATCGCGGCCACGAAAATTCGTCATAGTATTCTCAAGGTATTATCGTGGGTGACATAACAAAGGTGAAAGGAAAGAGAAAGAAAAAATCTCTTGGTGGGAATTTTCCGCAGCGTTTTGAGCTGCAATATTGGCTTCTAGTATCGGTCGCGCCCGCGGTCTCTGCCGCCGCCGTATCCGCCCCGACCTCGGCCTCCGCCTCTTCCGTAACCACCGCCGCCCCCTCCGTAACCGCCTCCGCGGCCGCCGCCGTATCCGCCGCCGCCTCCGCGGCCGTACCCGCCGCCGCCTCCGTAGGGTCGGTAGGGTCGTTCTTCTTCAACCTGTTTGTCGGAGAGGTTGTTCTGGGTGTTTACGTCGCCAAGAGGGGTCTCTGCGGGTTCAAGGGATCCGTAGCGTCCGATGTTCAGACGCATAGAGCCTTTGAATGGTCGCACGTATCCGTTCTTGACGTTTACTGAGTCGCCTTCGTTCACTTTGTCAATATTCTCGTCCCAGAGGGTCATGTAGATAGCTCCCGATTCATCGCCTACAAGAGCGTCCAACACACGGTGTGAAGTGCCGTCTTGTCGGGACACGGTTTCGCGAGCCTCGCCTTTCTGGACGACTTTGACAGTGGTGTTGACCTGTTTTGAGTATGGGCCAAGTTCGCTGACTTTTACGTTAGGTGCCGGTGCGCCGGTTTGTGTATGTCTTTCTTCCTCTGACATTTTTCGTCTACTTCTGTCCAAACGGTGAGTGAAACACACAGCCGTGGCAGTCTTAAGCATTATGATTCAGTTGACTCAGATTCAGATTAGCTGATGCCTCGGAGGTGGAGATTGTTTAGATGTAGTCCGCGAGCTCGTCGACCGTCTCCAATACGAGGTCAGGTTTGAGTTTCGAGTTTCTAATAGTCTCCATTGTCTCGACGCCGGTCAGGACTAGGGCTGTGTGGACTCCGGCTCGGCGAGCTCCTGAAAGATCCGTTTCGATTTGATCACCAATCATGACGGCGTCTGAAGCCTTTGCGCCAGAGAGTGTAAGAGCTAGTTTAAACATACGCGGGGACGGTTTGCCGATCATAATTGCTCGCTTCCCTGAAGCAAACTCGAGCGCTTTGACTATTGGACCAGCGGACAGCGCAGGCCCATGGTCGCTCATGTATACTGCTCCACCATAACTTCCCACCAGGGTAGCCCCATTCCTCACAGACCGCATAGCTCGATCTAACTTGTCGTAGGTTAAGTGTCGATCGAGCCCCACAACCACAACATCGGGTTTATCCTCCGCAGGTTGATGGCCGGCTGCTTCAAGCTCAAGCAACAACCCCCTTTCACCCACCAAAAAGAAATTTGATTTACCGATCTTCTGCGTAAGGTAGTGCGCCGTGAGAAAACTCGATGTCAGGATTTCATCGGTGGAGAAGTCGAACCCCATTCTCAAGAGGTTGGCGCGTAATTCTTCACGAGTGTGGGTTGAATCATTCGTCAGGACGAACGCCTTCTTGCCCAAAGATTTGATCTTGGCAACCACTGCATGCCCCCCTAGGGCACGTGGATTTTCCTTTCCGACCGAGAGAACACCGTCAAGGTCGAAGAAGAACGCGCGAATTTTGTTTAGTTTCATTTTCGTTCGAAACTCTTCATAACTTGTACTTGTTGTGTTTCAAGGAATGATTCTGGTTCCTAATAGGCGCCCCTCTAGAGAGCACAAACCTAGCGCTAATTCGACTGCCTATCTATTGGAGATGTGCAGCAGCTGGCAGGATTGAGTACAACTTCGCGATTCCGTTTTCACGGGCAAATGCTCGAGCAATAAACATTAACTATCAACTAGACATCCAACAAACTTTCTACCTCTCAATGTCGGAGCGGTGAAAGTCACCGTGATTAACTAGGCACTAGTATGTAAGAAAATTCGGTCTTTTCAGCGGGCTTTGACACGTAGTGCTTACTTAATGTTACATGTCAAAGGCCCAGACTCCGCGTCCATCAACGAGCTGTGCACTATGAGAAAGACGAAGTTCTCGATTGCGATTATTCTGTCTTCTTTACTGTTATTGTCGGTTTCAGCCATGCCGGCGGCCAATGCTGCGACCATTTGGAATGACATCAATCCCACTGTATACATCAATCCGCCTGCCAATCCGAGCCTAAACTCCTTGTACATGCTATCTGCCACCGAGGGTTGGGCTGTCGGAGACAGTAGACCAACAACCAACATAACAACGGGGCTGCCCGCGATAGTGCACTATGATGGGTTCAGCTGGAACTTAGTTCCCGCACCCAAGTTCCCTGATTTTCCGTCCAATCAGGCTGCTTACAACCTTACATCGGTAACATTCGGCCCACCTGGCAATCCAATCAGTGGGAACGATGGTTGGACCGTTGGATTCAACAGCACCATCACCGGAACAGGACCGCCTTTTCCGTGTGGTGGCGGAGTATCTCCCACATGCAGTTCCGTAGCCCTGCACTGGGATGGCGTCTCGTGGCGAGTCATGACCCCCGGGTTGACTGGACTAAACGCAGGCCCTCTCTGGTCCGCTTTCATGGTCAGCTCAACCGATGTTTGGGCCGTAGGACAAAACGTAGCCGGAACAGCTGGTGTGTTCTGGCATTGGAGTGGAATCCCAGGTTTGGGTGGTGGGTGGAACATGCCCCAATCCGTTCCGAACATTTTCTTCTATTCCGTCTTCATGGTCAGCGCCACGGAGGGTTGGGCTGTGGGTTCGGGAGGTGCGATATGGCACTACTTCGGAGGCCAATGGGAGGCTATTTCTTCCCCCGTCACAGCATCTCTCCGTTCGATTTTCATGACGAGTGCGACTGATGGTTGGGCTGTTGGCGATGGCGGAACGATCGTTCATTATACTGGGGGGATTTGGACTGGCCCCGTGAGCCCAGGCACTACGACTAACAACCTACTCTCTGTCTTCATGGTCTCATCGACAGAAGGATGGGCGGGTGGAGCAGCGGGCACCACTGGAACAATACTTCACTATTCAGGAGGGACATGGACCGCATTACCAACCAATCAAATCCCAACCGCTCCCGTATCAAAATTCAACTTCAATTCGGTCTTCGCAACTTCGGCAACGGATATTTGGGCTGTTGGCTCAGCAGGAGTGATTCTACATTGGGATGGGGTCAACTGGGGCACAGTAACGAGCCCCACCATCGATAATTTCACATCTATCAGTTTTGGTCCGCCTTTGGCCGGGCCCATTAATCCGAATGATGGCTGGGCCGTAGGCAACGCTTCAGAAGTCGGCGAGCCGACGATTTACCATTGGAACGGATTCATGTGGACCAAAGGAGTTGCGATCGGAACAAGCAACAACTTGAACTCCGTATTCATGCTATCAGGCGGCGATGTCTGGACCGTTGGCGGAGGATTTCATACTACTGCTTCGTGTTCAGCAGTGCCGTGTCCCGTAATTCTGCACTTCGCTGGAGGCTCGTGGAATACTGTTACCCCACCTCCCGGTTCTTACATTCTTAAGTCAGTTTTCATGGTCAGTTCGTCTGAAGGCTGGGCCGTCGGTGAACAGGTAGGATCACCGCATCCGACTGGAATCCTACTGCACTATACTGTTACAGGAGGAGTTGGAACTTGGGCAATCTTTCCAGCCCCTTCGAGCCCCTCACCCACCCCACCACTAAACTCAATCTTCATGCTCGGTCCAAATGAGGGCTGGGCTGTTGGAGACAACTCCACAATTCTTCACTACACGGTTACAGGCGGCGTGGGCACATGGAACACTGTCAGCGTAAGTGGCACTCCATTCCTTTCTCAATACGCAAACCTGACCTCCGTCTTCATGCTGAGCCCAACGAGCGGTTGGATCGTCGGCGGCATTCAATTTGGTTCGTTAGATTCATTTGGCGCATTCTCGGCCGGTCCGGTCATCCTCAATTGGGATGGAACGAAATGGGCCCCCGTCGCGACTCCGACAATCCCGGGTGGTACTTCGCCTTATGGCCGAACGAGTGCTTTGCTGAAGTCCGTTTACTGCACTGGGCCTGATGATTGTTGGACTGGCGGATGGCCCGGCAAACTTGTCGCAACACTCTTCCATTGGGACGGCATTGCATGGAACCAAGTTACGACCTCGCCAGCTCTCTTGGGACAGAACCTCCCATCGGGATCTGGTGGAGTCGTGTATCCGCCTATCGTTAGCTCAATCTACTTGACCTCACCGGGGTACGGTTGGATCGTTGGCTCCAGCCGTTCCTACACTTCGTCTACGCCAGTCTACGGCGATCCACTTCACCCATTCCCAACAGAACTTTCAGCGATACTACGCATGTCCCCGCCACTCGTCCTCGGGGTCACAACTTCAGTTACAACCATCGTCTCGACAGTATCAATGTCAACAACTTTCCTGACCGGTTCGACTGTAAGCACTTCAACGATAGTGACCTCTATCACTAGTACGAACACTACAATCGTTACACCACCCAGCTCAAGTGGCGCCATACTTCCAATAATCATCGGAATTGTGGCAGCGCTTGCTGTAGCAGTCGTTCTTATTCTGCTGTTAGTCGGGCGACGGCGGCCTCAGGCGCGGCCGGTGGTAATGTACCCAATCCAGAGAAGGCATGCGTAATGCTGGGAGGTAGATCGAAGAGAATGGCGAGCATAACCGCCACTCTTCCGATTCTGGTATTGGACAAGATCGACGAACTTGTAGATAACGACAAGGTTCCATCGCGTTCGTTTTTGATTCGGGAAGCTGTCAGACGGTACCTAAGAGAATTCGAACGCAAGCAGTAAATGCGCAGCTAATGTGGCTGTCGCACCTCCTCTTTTTCTGGTTGTTCGATTGGGCTGTTGTGGGGGGATAGGTTGAGCGATGCGAGTTTAGTCTTTATTTTCAGGGATGTATTGATGGGAAGGGAGATTTTCGCCCGTGTCAGGGGTGACCGTGGTTTTTCGAGATGCGGAGTTACGCTTGAAGCTGTGCGGTAATGGTTGAAATGAGTACATGCGGTCCTAAGTTCTGTTTGGTTGTTTCGTCTTGGAAGCATATATGGGGTTGGAAGCAAAACCGGGCCTCCACAGGAATCTCTACAGAATCTTGAAGGAACGGAACATCGATGTCTTTCATACGCTAGGGGTCCATGACGTAATCTGCAGGTTGCCTTCCTTCGTAGACCTGAAGGAGTTCAGGAAAATAGTTGATGGCATCCTCTTCACAACACAAAACGGCGCGCCCATCGTTGAAAACACTTCATCCTACCTAGTATTGGAACGAACCGGTCCCAAATCACCTAACAAACCAACCGCATTCTTTTTCCTCAGATCAGGGAAATTGCAGTCGCGGGAGCAATTTGACAAGACGGTAACCGACGTCTACAATATCAACGGTGTACTCGCGGTAAGTACAGCCGTCGGACAGTTTGATTTGATTTGCGAAATCGAGAGTCCGAACCTAGCTGAACTCAAGAGCATAGTCAACACAATTGTCTCAACTCCTGGAGTTTCAGTTCGGGCTACGATGGTCTGCATGGTCGTAGGATCTGAAACAACTGAGGCGACAAAATAGGGTCGTGGGGTTTCTTTCTTCTGAAATCGCTCAACATGTCAGCGGCGGATTTTCTTGTTCACAGTTTGTATGACTTATTCTATATTTTCCACTTCGGTCAGTCACATAGAAAAGGGGTTCAATTGAACGGTGCAATAGGCAGGTTCAGGAAGCGCCTAATTGGGAATGAGCGCGTGTGACGGTCGGCTGTGGAGGTAATTCCCGTATATAGGCGTGGATGTGAATGGAATTCAATAGAATTCAAGCTGGTTTAGGCTGAGTATGGAGGCATGACTGTGAGTGTGGCGCTTGTGAACTTTGAATGCCTCTCAGACGGTGAGCTGATGGAACTCGCCGTGCCCTCAAACTCGATGAACAGGCGTGTTCTCGTGATTTGGATGTACCTGAAAGTTCGTTCAGACATGCCCGTGGACGAATTTGAACAAGAATTAACAGCGTCAGCTGAGAAGGAATTGCAGAGACGAGCCAACTCCGCGAAAACGTAGATTTGTGTGTTGGCTGAATATTTCCTGCTAGACTTCCTTTTGCCTAGTGCGATAGTCTCTCTCTGAGTCCGCCTTTTGAGCGGCTGAGTTGTTGCCTGTCGATTATTAGTTCGTTTTCATTGTATCGTAGGTTAGTCATTTTTCGGACAGCGACTAGTTTTCGGGATCTGCCGCCGACGTCTTTCTCAAAGATTTCAACGTAGCCACTGAAGAGTTCCGCGAGGCCTTGTACGTCTTCGGTGGTGTGCAGGCTTGGGTTGAATACTCCCAGTGTGGTGAACCCCCAATTCTCTAGGCGCGGTAGAATGTCAGTTATCCATTTGCGGGTTGTGAGGAGCTTTTGGGTGAGGAGGATTTCAGAGAGAACGTCGAGGCATATTCTTGCTCCTTGGTTTGCGTGGTCTTTCACCGCCTTGACGAGTTCAATGTTGAGGGATGTGAGGTTCTGGATTCCGGTTTGCACAGGAATGAGGTTCTTGTCAGTGCTAGTTGCGCGGGGATTAGCGACGAGGACTGTGAGTTTGTCTCCGAATTTCGTGTGGGTTGCGTTGGCGAAGCCTGTGTCTGTGGTTAGGAGGAAGCATGGCGCTTTCTTCTTTAGCCCAGATTGCACGAACTGTTCAACTGTCAGGTTTCGTTCGTCGGTGGCTGGGCCTCCTAGTAGGAGGCTGTACTTCTGCGGGATTCCGGTCGGGACGAGCTCGTCGAGGCCCGTGAAGACACCGAGGGATGGACCTGAAATCCGAGGACTTATGACCATGTAACCGGCTGCCAGAATTGCGGCCGCGATTAATGCCTCCGCCGCGTCAAGCAGGGGAACCTGGGCGAGTGCAATGGATAAAACCACGGGTGGAAGGACTCCGACTATTGCGGCACCTATGTACTTTGGCCCTTTCCACTTCGACGCCAACAAAGCGACCAAGTAGCCTGCCACCGCCCAAGCAGCAATCAGAACGTAAATTCGATAGTCCCCGATCGTCGCGGTGAGGGGGGCGAAGTAGTCAGTGATGTGTGTTGTGGAGAACATGTCGGCTGTGGGTATGAAGGCGTTGAACTGCCAGGGGTTTGGGATGGGTTTCGGTGCGTAATTGTTCGGGTTGGGAACGATCATTAGGCCAGCTTGCATTATGTTCCTAGTCCAGCTTAGGACGAATACGGAAACCGCGGAGACCGCACCAATCTTCAGCGCCGTCTCCCTATCGCGGCTTAGCCCGGCGAGGACTGTGGGGACGATGGCTAGGGTGGGGAGTGTGAAGAAGGCGAGAACCCAGCTGGCCGCTACGAGTGCCAAGTCAACCCAATTAGTCATTGATACTACGGTGAGAATGAGGATGAAGAGGAAGGTGAGTCCGATCATTGCGTCTTGATACATGGACCCTAGGGCTGAGAGGAGAATGGCTACAATCAGCCCTAATATTGGAAACTCAAAAGCAACAACCCCCAGTGCCAAGGCTAGGATGATTGTGAGGTACAATGGGTAGAACGGGTAAAGTGACAACACCAACGCAGACAGGACTGTGACCGTGGCGAATACAGCGAGTCGCCTGAAGATTTCTTTCCTCTGCATGATAACCCGGCATCAGAAGATGGCTGATTGTGTTTAATGGTTTCGATAGCGTGCCTGTTTGGCTGATTTGCTGGGTTTCGGGCTGGGAGCGAGCAACCATGAACGCTTCCTACGGTTGTGGGACGGTGATGTAAGGGGCCAGTTCGTTGGAGTGCCGGGGGTGCAACTTTGTGGGGGAGAAGATGTCCCTTATGAGTTGATGGTCAGGCCGTCTTAGCGGTAATATTGCTGGTTAGCGAAAGCCTCAGTTTCTTTGTGATTTCGTCTATTTGCGTGCCTGTAATCGTTTCTATTTTGTACATTGCGCTAAGCTTCTGCCCTGCTGGGGTCAGGTTTGATGTGGAGATTAGGATGGCTCGCGTGGGTTTTACGTCAACGACTTTCGCGAAGAATTCTGCGACGGCTTCGGGCCCAACCTCAGCCGGTGCGATGACAGAGTCTAGGACCAGCTGGTCGTTATCTTTCGTAGCGTACATGTCGAAGGTGTGCTCCATGCCTGAAATCCCATTAACGGTCTTCGGCGCAGTAACCTTGAAACCAAGTTCCTGCAGGAGGTCAACCATTCGTGTGTCCACCGGCAGCAACATCACCTGCCGCTTGAATCGAACCTTGCCCTTGGTTTTGGTTCCGATTATCGTTTGGAATCGGTTTCTTCGAGTTGCCACACGAAGAACCCGAAGGCTGAGACCGCGAAAGCGATCATGCCCACCTCATCCAAACGCCAATTGAAGGGAGGAACCTGAACATGAGAAAACTGTTCATAAAGCCACTGGGGATGCGTGATCTGAACTACAACCACGTACACCCAAACTAGTAAACCGAAAACGAACATCGTCAACGTGATAGGACGCAGGAGGGTGTGCTTTCGTGGCAAGAGTCATCTCAGCATTGAATCGGTGATGTGCCATTAGAGGTTTCCCATGCAACCTAAGGCGAAAGATTTCGTTGTTGCGGGCGCGCGCGTGCTTGTTTGTTGATCTCAATATGTGGTATAGTTTTGTGGGTATAACATGTTACTCGTCCCTAAGGCTGGTGGAGAAATACGCGCTATGGGTGTGGCTCACCCTTTCTATTATTGTGAGGTGTGGGGTGGGGGGCAGGGGGGCAGTTTTGTGCCCCATCACTGAACGAAAGCGTCGGGCATGCTCCACGAGCCTCCCGCACCCATGAGGACGTGTCCCGCACCGTAACAAGGGGCGGATGGGTGTCAGCCACCGATGAGAGGATGGCAGACAGAATTGTTGGTTCAATTTTGGCAGGAGGATGGGCGGACTGAAGTGGAGTGTTTTGGGTTTTGTTGCGGCTAGCAAGCCCCTAGGGGTTCAAATGCCAATCCCATAGTTCGCGGAGGTCGCTTTCTAGGTTCGTTTTGGGGTTGAACCGAAGATCAGCTTGGGCCCTGCTGATATCGGCTACGCTTCGCCTAATGTCGCCTATCCTAGCGGCCTCGTGGACGGGGTTGATTGATTGGTTGCTGATTTTTGTAAGTGTGGCGGCTAATTGGTTTATTGTCGTTTCACGTCCGGCCGCGATGTTGTAGACTCCTTCCGCAGTCTTGGAGCCCAATGCTAGGACTATTGCTTCAACGATGTCCCGTATGTTGACGAAGTCCCGGGTTTGAAGGCCGTCCCCGTAGATTAGAGGTGCTTTCTTCTTGCGGAGTCGGTTCATGAACTCAGTAATGACGCCACTATACTGCGTTGCCGTTTGCCGAGGACCGAAGACATTGAAGAAACGAAGACAAACCACCCTCATGTCGTAGTCTTTTGAGTATTGGAGACAGTGACGCTCGCCTGCAAGTTTACTGACCCCATACGGAGCGAGAGGAGAAAGTTCAGCGTTCTCTGATACCGGAAGGCTTGAGGGCTCACCGTACAGTGCAGCGGAAGAGGCATAAATGAAGCATCTAACTCCATGCTGCCGAGCCGCCTCCAGAACCACCCGCGTCCCATTCCCATTAACATCATTTGCGAGCGCAGGGTCTTTGAGGCATATGTTGTGGTCGGCGATCGCTGCGAGATGAATGACCGAGTTTACGCCTGACATTTGTTCAGCGAGTTTTAATTCGTTTCGAACGTCTCCCTCAACGAGTTTGACTCGCCCTTGTCTTAGGCTTGCTTGAATGTTTTCGATACGTCCGCTCGACATGTTATCGTAAATGATAACTGGTTGGTGGTCTGCTGCGAGGCGAGCTACGAGATGGCTGCCGATGAAACCCGCGCCGCCTGTAACCAGAGTCTTGCCGGCGACGGGGGGCATGTCTCGTCAATCGTCGTCAGAATTGGTTCTATTTGCAGAGTAGTGTGCTACTTCTTCTTTCCTCTTCTGCGCAGGAGGAGAAGGAGGAATGCTAGGACGAGGAGTATGAGGATTGCTATTGGGACTAGGTAATTCGTCAGCATTTGTGCGGGTGTCGGAGTGGGTGTCGGTGGGGCTATTTGCGAATCATCGCTGGTAATCAAGGTCTGGATTGAGCTAATCAGCCCAGTCGGCCCTCGGTTTCCAAGTGCGTCCTGACAACTGCAGACCACTGCTGCAATTGTAATCGTTCCAGCGCCTGTGGCTTGAACTATGTCCTGAGTGAATGGTTGAGTGTAGTTGTAGAAGCCAGCCGTTCCATTGAAGACCACGGGTACGTTGTCGAATTCCTTCGAACCAGAAGGCCCTGTCCAGTTGAATGAAGCAGTCTCCGGAGACAACGTAACGGGAGTTCCGTCCGGATAGACGACATGGAACGTTGTGACAACAGTGTCCCCAACGAGCGCTAAGTGTGGGATCGAATTAACGAAGTCCACTGCCAAATTTGTCTGATATGTTGGACAACCAGGATTTGTCTGCTGCACGCCCGGCGCGGCGGAAGCAAGATTAGCACCAGGAACAAGCACAACCATGAGCATTACAACGACGGAGAGTATGAGGGCTTTCTTCAATTCAAGGTCCCCAAATTTGTTGTCGCCAAAAACACGTACCCACACTATAAAAGCTATGCAAAACTGATGAACATGATTGCTCCATTTATGAATCAATGACTCTCTCAGAAGAGATCGTGAATATCCCTTGGGCACAAGTTTTCATCTCACAACTGAAGAACATTCGACTCGGGGCTATCCTCCTTATCTGAATGTGACTGTTATGCGGCTTGTTCGCGCGGACGAGTATCGTTTGAGAAAGTAATGTTCTTCTATTGCTTTGAAATGCGCCTGCCGCCTAGTTTAGCAAATTGTGAGGCACTTGTTAGACCTCGGGTTACATGATGCGGGAGACGCAATACTAGCCAGGCCCCTATAATCAACAAGAGTACTGAATCCCACCAAGAGGACGCATCTTGTGTTGGAAGCAGGTAGTAGATCTCATTGCGACCGGGTCTCGTGCGACCGGAAGTGGTTTGCGCAGTAGTAGAACCAGTCTTGCTTGAAGTAGTAGAAACGATCCTAGAACTCGAACTGCTTGTGCTGGAACTGGAGACAGTTGCTGTTGTAGTTGTTGTCGATGTCACCGTTGTACTCCAATTGGGCACGGTAACCGTTGAAGTCGCCCCGTTGGATGTGGTCGCAGTAACCGTGGTAGTGTAGCTGCTGGTCACTGTCGAAGTTGTGGTTACGAAGATCGTTGAGTTGGAAATAGCTGATGCAGTCGTGGTCGAGTTCGCAGTGAGTCCGACCTGTTGTCTAATCGTGAATGTGTATTGTTTCTGGTTGTTCGTTTCGTTAAGTTCCGCGATTTGATTATCGGGATCTACAACCCATCGTGTAGTGTGGGCGCCTGGCGTGGCTGTGAGGGGTCCGATAAACCATTGCTGAACCTCGCCTGGAGCAATATTATCGGGTCCGCCGCGGCCGTAGCTGCTATCATAGTATACATCCACATAGAATCCCTGAGCGGTTGCCTGCCCGAGGTTTGTGACATTCGCAACTATGTTGAAAGAGTCGTTGGGAGCCAGGTCGTTGCCGGTAACGGGGATGCCTGGAGCTGAGGCTTTCTCAAGCCAGATGCTGCTAACGGTGAGGTCTGGCGAGGCAGCGTAGACGGGGGACGTCAGCGCAAAGAGCGTGATCAATAGTACGATTGCCAGGTAGCCTGGTGACGCCTTTATGTGGATCATTAATGGTCGATGCCCTCTTTTTCGCCTTAACCGTAATCGCTACGATCAAAAGAGCTGACGTGCTCTCCCTTCAGGAGTGTGTCACTCTAAGTCGGGAGTAACTGGTGACAATAGTGGAAAAGAAGAAAGAAACAAAACAAATAACAAGGAAAAACAAAGTTGCGTTACTGAAGTGGTGATGAATTCTCCCATTCCCTGTCGAAAAGACTCTCGCACACTTCGACTAGCAGCCTGTTCGTTGTCCAAGCCGCTGTGTCTCCGCCCTTTTCGACATCGAAGTCACCAGGTGAGTTCTCGATGACCACAAGCTCCCGTCCATCAATACATACAAGATTCACACTGAGCGGTGAAGCTGTTCTCCTGATCTTGACGACGGTAGCCAACTCCCTGGCGACCGAGCGAATATCTTTGGTCATTTGTACTAGCACTCGCGCGATCACCCCGCGTTTGCGCGCGTTCTCCAAGCATTCGGCATGGGCTTTGTACAGTCTCACCAAGCCTGCAGCTGTGGCATAGTAGCTTACTGAATTGGCTGCGTGATTCAAAATGTCGGCGACATTGCGGTAAATGTATTTTCGCCCATCGATGTGCCACAATTCATTTGCTTCTTTGGGCAATCCAATTTGTTCGTTATTGGTAACTCCGAACTCGTGTTGCTCTTCAAGCTTCTGAAGAATTTCCAGAGTGGTTTCTGCTTGATTCGACATTTCCTTGGCTTTGGCTACCAAGACTGCTGAGGGAGACACAGCTGTGAAAGTCTCGGGCTTGCTTGGTGCAAAATGGACCAGTCCCTTTTGGTTGAGAAGACGCAACGTCATGTATAGCTTGGTGCGAGGTAGATGGGAGAGGAAGGCAAGCTCGCTTGCCTTGAGCGGCCCATTTTTGACCAGGGTCAGATATGCTTTAGCCTCGTATAACGTCAGGCTCAGCCGCTGCAGCGCAGCGATCTCTTCTGTGTCGATCTCGCTTACGATAGGGGATGAGAGTATAGACACGGGCAAGGTTACTGGTCTAATGGGTTGTCGGAATACGGTGGGCGCTCGTATTCTCGTTGCAGAGAGCTCGAATCGGTCTAGCCTTGTTGCAGGTGTGACGATGGTTGATGTGACGCTATGAGTCATGTGTTTTCCCTGGTTTAAGAGGCATGGAGTATGGTATATTAATGTACCGTCTTTAGTACATATGCGCCCCATGGGAACAGACACCCTATTTCCTATGCAACAAAGAAAAAGACACACGCGTCTACGGAAGCGACTCGCTCTCAATCGTGAGCAAGGAAGTCGATGAAGTGATGACTGGGGAAAAATCTTCTGAAAAAGATCATGCAATCGGATGTCCGAAATCGTCAACCATTGTTGTCGGTATCATAGTTCTCTGCGTAGTACTCCCATGGGCAGTCTTCCCGATCTTCATAGAAAATCCTGATTACGTTCTCGTCTTGACTGTCACCCCCAGCATAAACAGCGACTGTCCCACTGGGTCAGCGTGTTTCACACTGGAATTGCGAAACCGTGGACCATGGCCCGTCGCAATCGACATGAAGGACTTGCAGGTCTATCCATCTCTAATCGGTCCCAGCGTGAACGTGAACTGGCTGAGAGCTGGGCCAAGCAAGTTTCTCATGCTGATACCATTCACGGGGCAGACATACATTTTCTCGATCAATATCTTGGGTGGGTTGCTTCCTCCAGATAGGGTCTACGTGATTTTGACAGCAAACGTCACTGTGCTGTACGTGTCCCACTATGCAGTGTTACACAGCGGCAAACGCTAGCCTGCGGTGCCGGTCTTGTCGCTGCCGAACCCTCAGGCTTCATCGGGAACGCTCCTGTTTCAGCAATGAGTCACACTGGCACCTGAGTTATCGTCCGTATCTGAAATCATTTTTCCAGCTGCCTTGATCGGTTTCTTCTAGCGCTCGTTCACACGTCGATGGCTGATTCACTGTTACTCAGGCTTGGCCATAACACGCTAACGATCACACCGGTCTTGAGGAAACATCCAAATTGTGTCAAATCCTAGAACAGTGACAATCTGATTTGCTGAAAACGGTTCCACAATACTATACAGCATCGTGTCGTCACTTTAGGCTGCAGAAGTGGGAACTCTATCGTATCTCGGACAGGATTTGAGGGTGAAGCATTTTGAGATTGTTGGCCGTCGGTGCGCATCCGGACGATATCGAACTGGGGTGCGGTGGAACACTTGCCCTATACAAGAAGAAGGGACATGAAGTCTACACTCTTGTGCTAACACGAGGGGAAGCTTCGGGAGACCCGATTGTCCGACAGAGAGAATGCGAACAGGCAGCAAAAACGATTGGCGTAGACAAAGTGTTTTTTGGAGGCTTGCATGATACGAAAGTCACTGAGGGGATCGAAACCATAATGGAGATTGAAAACGTGATAAACTCGGTGAAACCCGACATCGTTTTTTCTAACAGCCAGAAGGACCAACATCAAGACCACAGAAACAATGGCTTGGCATCTTTGTCCGCCGCTAGGAATGTGCAAAAAGTACTGTTATACGAGTCTCCTGCGGCTTTCAGAGAGTTTTGCCCCCAAATCTTTGTGAACATAGACTCAACCTTGAATATCAAGCTCAAAGCGCTGGAGGCCTATGCTTCGCAGGCTTCAAAACGGCCTTTTTGCAGCACGAATTCGCATTCCGAATCTACGCGCGTTGTTAACGCGAGCGAAGGGTTGGCGCTGTTCAGAGGTTTTCAGGCAGGAGTTTCCGTGGCGGAAGCATTTGAGGTTGGCAAATTTCTGCTTGACGTGTAGATTGTGGGAACAATAAGTGGATCCCACTCAGATTTTGGCAGGTCATGATCCTGCTTTCAAGAGTCTGCAGGAGGCAGTAATAGCCTCTGTTGAATTCTATCGAAGCCATCTGAAGAAAGCAGAGACGTCTGAGACACTGAACAGACGGCAACAATTGTCCTTTTGGATCGCTAAGTTTCATCGGGAGTGTGGAACCATAACTCCACAGGTCCAACAAGCACTAGATAGATTGAGAATGGACCCATGTTTGGTTGTTGTCACGGCTCACCAGCCCAATTTTTTCCCGTATGGCGGTGTGATTCGCAAAGCAACCCTGGCCTACGTCCTAGCTCAGAAACTCGCGGCGGCGCTGGGCTTGCCCGCGGTCAGTTTGTTCGCGCTTGCGGATCAAGATTTCACGGATGATAGATGGGTTAAGTCGTCCCAGGTTCCCGATGTTCAAAGAAGAGGGGGCACATTTGAGCTACGCGTTGGGCTGCCTGAGAAAATTATGCTGAACCATGTGCCGAAACCATCTAGGAAGGTGTTAGATGGCTGGCGGGGCGGCATTGAGGGCTGGGTACACGGGAAACTGAGAGCAGTCGAACAGTTCCTCAGATCCTCGGGCATGACTTTCGACATTGGCCCAAAGCTTTCGAGGGACTTTGAAGAGTTCTGGACTTTGGCTGAGGACGCGTACGGGAAGGCAGGGAACTATGCAGACTTCAATGCCTTTCTGCTATCAAAGATTGTTGATCAGGTTTGGGGATATGATACTCTCTTCTGTAGGTTCTCAGAAAGCCAGCGAATATTCGAGAATGAGTTCGGTTTCCTGCTGTCGCGATTCGAGAGATACTCGCAATATGTCAAGGAAGCGACGGTTTCTGGGGGCAATAAGGTCGGCGGCGTTTATGAGCAGGAGCATCTCACCATACCATTTTGGTACCATTGCAGTTGCGGGAGCAAAGCAAGGCTAACCGCAGCTAGGTCAGACCCTCTAATTGCAAGCGGCCAATGTATGCGTTGCAACCAGACGTATGAAATTGACCTTGACTCAGCGGATAGATCAAAGCTTTCTGGAATCCTGGACCGGATATCGGCGAGATCCCTAGCGATGCCCCTAGTATTCCTGAATGGGCTTAAGGCCATCTGCTACGTAGGCGGAGTCGGAGGAACAGAGTACTTGCGTCAGGCCCAGTATGTTGCGCAACAACTTGGAGTGATGTTTCCCCGTATTCTAGTTTGGCGTCCTCTAGACACATATCTCGGCATAGGTCAATTGGAAGCACTGATGACTCTTAGAGCGCTCTCAGGAACATTCGACCTATCACAATGTCCGACTCTCAAGACAACAATACGAACAAAAATCGACAGGCTCCAAGAGCAAATCGCCGAACTTGAATTGGAGAAGAGTAGGTTGAAAGCATCGGAACTAGCAACGGAGGAGAAAGCCCAGAAGATCAAGGCCTTGGGAGCCCGACAGGAGAAGATTAGAAAGCAGAATGATCTTTCGAGCTTAGCGAGAAATCTCGGGTTGCTAGAGAACGTGGAGTCTGTGATAAGATTATGCCCTTCAGTGATCGATTACGCCATAAACGTCGGGCTCAAAGCGACAAGCGATCAGTGGATTGCTCACCTTAATGAGGACGGAAGGCTACTTCCGAATGTCGCTCTCAAAACCACTCTTAGTAATGCCCTTCCCGAATCGTTCAAGAGGAGCCTAGAAAACAGTGATACATGAACAGCCGTGGGACACATGCCAGTTCGACTACACCAGCCTAGTTCAGATGACCACACCTGACTCTCGCCGCTTCCTGCGATTTCGCAGAAGAACCATATGGACGCTAAGGAGGGGCTGGTGGTACCTCAGCGTGCTAGGCGTACGCGAATCCAATCGAAAAATCCTGCCATCAACAACACTAGGAAGATTCATCTTTGGAGGAAGAGAGAGCTCAACCAATTCCAAAAATGTTGCAAACAATCAGGCCAAGCCCGCATACGCAGACAACTCACAAAGAGTTCAGGAATCCCAACCCTTCAGCGAAATCCATGAGCCTCCGAATCTGAAGGCTGGCAAGTGGGTTGAAGTCAAATCAGTAAAGGAGATCTTCGACACTCTCGATCGACATGGAAAACTCAAGGGTCTAGCGTTCACCCGTGAGATGACAAAGTTCTGTGGAAAGCGGTTCAAGGTCTACAAGAGACTTGAGAATATGATCCTCGAATCGTCCGGCGAGCTACGAAGAATAAAGACCCCCACGGTCATGCTTGAGGGGTGTTCTGCGACGGAGAAGCGCACGGAAAATGTGACAGATCATGCTTCTGTTTCTGGCCCGAGTTGGACGGTGCACGCGACTGATCCCATGGCGGGGGCAACGAAGGAGTGTTCAGGGTGAATTGATGTCCAAGATAGCTCTCTCTGCGCGGCTGTTCGCTACTAGTCAATTATTCCTTCCCTTTTGGCTTACAATCGAAACCACCACGAGATGCAACCTTAGATGCAAGACATGCATAGGGCCTGGGGAAAAAGGGGAAGACATGTCGTTTGGACTTTTCAAGTCAATTATCGACCAATTCAAGCATACAAGGCTCTCAAGTCGAAAGATTGACCTAACAGGACTTGGAGAACCTCTGCTGAACCCTAAGCTTCTGTCCATGGTAGAATACGCCAAACGACGCGATTTCGAAGTGAGCTTCGTCTCCAACTTCACCACCATGAGTCAAGAGACTGCGACCGACCTAATCAAGGCCAAACTCGATCACTTGTATGTCTCCATTGATGCTGGATCGAGAGAAACCTTTGAGAAGATAAGGGCAGGGGCTGATTTTGAAACAGTTACAGACAACGTGAGATTGTTTGTCAAGACCAGGAAGGATCAGAATACTGATGTGCCAAAACTCTTGTTCAGATCAACGATTTCTAAGTATAACGTTGGAGAATCCACGGCGCTAATAAGGCTCGCAGAAACCTTAGGCGTTGATGGCATTGTTTTCTTTCCACAACTCGTGCCTGGAAACGAATACTATAGTGATCTGTTCGTCCCGCCCAGTCGCAAAGATACTATTCTGGCTGTGGTCGAAAACTCCATGCCATCTCCCGACAGAACGCTGATCTGCCGATCATATAGCCAATGCTACATAACGTTCGATGGCAAGGTTCTACCGTGTCCTATCTTGACGCAAATGATGCCCAGAGGGCAATACTCGCGCGTCCAATTTGGTAACATCACAGAGAATCCTTTCGTTAAGATCTGGTTCTCAACTAGGTACAGGAAATTTAGGGCAAGGGGGGCACTGGGACGCGCTTACATGTTCCTATGCAAGTACTGCCCATACTCCTCGGGAGCCAAGCAGTCATGAAGGCAGACGTTATTCTTCTACGCGATGAGATCATTGACTCGAGACATACATACATACCTTAACGAGGATGGAAGGCTATTTCCGAATGTCCATCTCAGAACTAATCTTGAGGTTTGTCTTGCGGAGTGGTTGAAAGGAGGCTAGAAGCAGTGGAAGAACGTTCATGGGATCCCTGTCAGTTTTGCTATCAGAGCGAGCTTGAGTACAGCTCGCCTGACAGTCGCAGCTTCTTACGAGTTCGGAGAGTCTGGTGGACTTTAAGGAAGTACCGATGGTATGCCAGCGTCATCGGCCTGCGCGAATTCAATCGGAGAATCTTCCCATCGACAAGGTTGGGAAGATTGATCTTTCGAGGAGGAAAGGATAGATCTCGGCCTTCCAAGACTGCTGCTTCCAATATTCCCAATCAGTCAAATAGTGCACTGGATAGTTGTCACACCCCAGTGGAATCCCCTACTTCCAGCTCCGGCAATTCTACTCTGAACCTGAAAGCCGGCGACTGGGTCCAGGTAAAGTCTGCGAAAGAAATCTTCGCCACGCTGGATGAGCACGGTAAACACAAGGGGTTGATCTTCAGTCGAGAAATGATGAAATTCTGCGGAAAACGATTCAAAGTCTTCAAGGCTTTGGACAAGATATGCATAGAAACAACTGGTGAAATCAGAACGATGAAGACGCCGACAGTCATCCTAGAAGGAGTAGTCTGCGACGGAGAATTTCACGGGGGTTGCACTAGGTCCTCCTTCCATTTCTGGAGGGAGGAATGGCTGCAAAGATCCCACCCACTAGAAGACTCGAAGTCGAAAAATGCATGATCATTCTCTTTCTACGCAACGAAACGGGACGGTAATGAATGAGACTGTTGGTGACCGGAGGGGCGGGCTTCATAGGAAGTCACCTGGTCGATCGATTGATCGCGGACGGACATGAAGTATGCGTGCTGGACGATTTTTCAACTGGTAAGATGAAGAACCTGTCCGGAGTTATTGGATCCAAGAATCTCAGGATCGTCAAAGCGGACGTCCGACGAATCCCTAGCTCGCTAGTCAGGACACTGAGAGGAGTTGACGGAGTGTGCCATCTAGCAGCTGTGACGGACGTTCAAGAGTCAATCAAGAACCCGATCCTCACAAGTGACATAAACCTGATAGGCACACTGAGAGTGCTCGAAGCTGCGAGAAAGCTCAAAGCCAAACGCGTGGTCTTCGCATCATCAGCAGCCGTCTACGGCATGATCAAGCAATTCCCTGTCAGAGAGGATGCGAGTACGGCCCCGATTTCTCCATACGGCGCATCCAAGGCCGCCTCGGAACTCTACTGTAGAGCATTTGAAGGGAACTGTGGGATTCAGACGGTTTCATTGAGATACTTCAACGTTTACGGCCCAAGACAACTCCCAGGCCAATACAGTGGCGTCATCTCCATATTCGCGAGTAGGCTCATCCGAAGGCAACCGCTCAGAATCTTCGGCGACGGCACTCAATCCCGAGACTTCGTATATGTCAACGATGTTGTAGACGCAACGATTCGAGCATTGCAGAGGACGCTTCGGAGTAGAGTGTTTAACATCGCCAGCGGAACCGAGACAACAATCCAGGAGCTTGCTGAGACTATGCAGGGAATTGTCGGGCGACGAGTAGGCGTGAAGTTCCTGCCGTCGCGTTTGGGAGACCCATACCGAGGTGTGGCTGACATCACCAAGGCTCGCAGAGAGCTGGGATTCAACCCGCGAACTTCTCTGAGAGACGGCCTCTCCGCGACGATCCAATGGTACCAGAACGCTACGGATCAACACTGATTGGAGTATCTTCGTGGTGAGAAGGTGAAGGTATCTGCGGTGATTCCAGCGCACAACGAAGCGAGTACTGTTGGGCGCTTAGTTCGTTACTGCAAGCAGTATTGCAGTGAGGTCATTGTAGTTGACGACGGAAGCGTCGACGGAACGTGTGCAATCTCAAGGGCTTCCGGTGCGCACGTGATTCGAAACAATTCAAACAAGGGAATCGTGTGGAGTACTGAGGTTGGCCTTAGATCGGCATCTGGAGACGTGATCATCACGCTAGATGCTGACGGCCAACACGACCCCTCCGAAATACCAGTTTTGGTCCGTCCTATCGCGCAGGGACTTGCCGATCTCGTCCTTGGAAAAAGAGAGCATGGGCGTCCCTTTTCAGAGCATGTAATATCAGCACTCACTAGCCTTCGTGTGCGATGTGAAGATGTTGGGACAGGCTACAGAGCTTTCCGAAGGGACCTAGCGCACAATATTCGGCTTTGGGGATTCTGTCTCTGCGGGAGCCTTGTACTGGAAGCGCAGAGGCGGGGAGCCAGAATAGTCGAGGTCCCAATAACAATCAGGCCTAGAAGAGCGGGCGAAAGTCACTGGGCCTCACCTCTTTCGAGAGGAACAGTACACTTCAAGCAAGCGATACTCTTGGCATCGCGGCTGATCCTAGAAGGCGAAAATCTGCCTCTCGAATCGTAATAGGTTTTTTCCACAGTAGTAAACCATTCAGCCACTGAAGGGCTCTTGGTGCAGATGTTTGGATAGACTACGGAAGCATCCACTGGTACCGGAAAAGCAGTAGCCCTCATCACGATCATCACAGGCATGTTGATGCAATGCTTGTGCTCTGATGTTGCGAAGCAGAATTAATACGTCTGTATTCTACAGGCTGACGGTCATTCGGCGTCCAGAATCCTGAAGCGAACGCTGCGGATCAACACTGATTGCAGTTGTGTGGGTCGACTAGCAACTGGGATACGGCGCGAGTGGTGCTGTTGAAGGCTACTAGGAGAAATGTTGCAAGAATAATGGTGCTCAGAAACTCGCGCTCCACTCCCCCGCCTCTCTGAAGGAGAAGCGCTGTTGTTGCTGGAAGGAAGAGGAGCAGTAGCAAGAATCTCAACCAAACATACCCGGCAGGCGTCCAAGCCAACAGTACACCAATCACGAAGATTGCGACAAGCCAGACTACATGAGCATTCCCAACCGCGCTTCCAGCACTTTGCTTGTAATCTTCAGTCACTGGTATTCGACGAGAGCGCTCGGCCAGCCAGGTTATGCCGAAGGGTGCTGTGAGCTGGAACGGTGTCAGGAAGAGGAGTCGCCACAATTCGCTGCTGCTTGCAGTCGGCTGTGTAGGAGTGAAGCCTATTGGAGCCACGAGCACAGATCCTATCGCTGATACGCAGATCCAGGCGAGGATGAGTCGCCGACGCCAAGGCGCGAGATCCATAGACCAAACAGATAAGACGCCCAAGATGCTGACGGCAAGATATAACGGGCTGAAGAACGGTGCCCAGATCTGAGTCAGCCGAGTCAAAGCGCCCCAGAAGAAAGTCAGAGTTGACGGATTCCTCATCACGTAACCATATAGCTGAAGCGCGCTGGCAAGGTTCGATCTTGTGCTTCCTCCTAGAACAACCAAACTTAGCAAGGCAGCGAACAAATCTATCACAATCACTGAAACAAGCGTAGCCGCCCCACGCAAACCTCTCCGTCTTTCTTGAAACAAAGCTACAATGGCAGCCAGTAAGACGGTTGCAGCGAATACTCCCCAAGTCCACGGGTGAATGAACAGAAGGAGGGTCGACAGCGCAAGCAGAACGATCAGATCAATGATCCTGAATCCCTCATCACCCCTGAATGCTACGTAGGCGAAGAAGACCACCCAAACGAGGAGAGCCATCCAGTTTGCAAGTATACTTGCATAGAACCCGACCGTTGTTGTCACCGACAGTACTGATAGTGCAAAGACGAGTAGGCCGAGGCTAATGCCCTTCTTACGACCAAGAAACCACCACATTGCCAAGCCCAACGTCACTGCGAGGAAGAGCGGCGTCAGTCTCACCACTTCGAAAGCCGTTGATTGAAAGATCAATTGCACAGCATACATCAAGGCCAACGACATGGGATGCCATTCACCTAGTGCCTGAACAAACCCACCGAAGATTCCCATCGCGTTCATCCGAAGAAGTGGGTAGTAGTATCTCCAATTTGCGTCAGTCCCAACAAGCCATGGCGGATTTTGAAAGTACGGATAGTAACCTATGAAAACAGCAAGCGCGAGCGCCAAGAGTATTCTCGGATCGAGCAAGCTCGTGAAACGATTTTCGTGTAACGATTGAAGGGGCAGATTCTGATTGGTGCTGGTGATGTCTGGATTTCGTGCAATGAGTTTCTTTGGAAGCAATCGTCGAACTAGTGGAACCCAAGCCCACGAGAAGAGGAAGGCAACATAGAGTAGAGGAATCAGGGCGTAGGGCGCATAGGAGAGCTGCAACTCGATTCCTGCATCCACACCCCCTATCTGCGTCCCTTGATCGAAGGATTGCAGGACATAGTGTATTGCTGATGAGCTTTCGATAGCCGCTAAGCTGCCCAGGAGGTAAATGAGAAGTCTCGATGCCAAAGCATTGCGCGATGGTCCAAGAGTAGGCTTGGATCCGGCGATTAGAGGAACGAGCTCTGCGGTGCCAACAATGAAAAGCATGTAGACGCCAATCTTGCCGAGGAAGCCGTTCCCTACGGTCACTATCATTACTGTGCTCAGAACTATTGCTAGAATGGCTAGGCTGACTTGGGCGACTCTCCTCTGACGACCACTCGAGAACCATATCGCTAGAATGGATAGACAGGCAACTGAGGCCACCCAAACAAGAACGTCAATGCGAGGATCCACGAGTATGATATCGATTTTCCTGGGATAATAGAAGAAAAAGCCCAATCCCAACGCATTCAAGATCGCAACTGTGCCGAAAAGAAAATGCAACGCGAAAGCGTATGCAAGAAAATGCGACGCCCACTCAATAGCGCGAGCCTTCCACGTCGCCCCGTTCATAGCAATCACGCCTCCTGAAACCTGTTCTGGGAGATACGGCTCTTGGCTTTTTGCAGTAAGATCCACTTGAGGATACCTGTCATGAGTCGGTTTCGAGTCTTTTACTAATGTGCGCAGATATTGCAGCTTTAGCCGCATCAGCACCGTGAAATGGACACGTTTTGGCAATTTCAGATCCATCGTTGTTGAGGCATCGTTCTGACAAGCCCAGCTTGGCAATTTCGCTTGGAAGATATGTCAAAGGACCTGTCAGAAACCTAAACGCCCCGAAGCAGAACTCGAAGTCACGTCTACTCGTCCGAATCTATCTTCTTCTTAGACGGAATCGAGATGGACAATCTCCATAGCGATCACGTAAACCCAGCACAGCAGGGAGAATGATGAAAGTACTCAGTCGGCCAAAAGAGCATGATGTTGTCCTTGCTGGGAATAGCAGGCACATTTCTTGTTTTGTGGATTCAGCGTTTGACGGTTGGCAGTAGGATCCACTTGAGCATAGTTGTCGCGAACCTTAGTCTGTGTCCAAAGTATTTTCCGAGCAAATCAATATCTTCCTGTTTCACGGCTTTGAGGATGCGCAGTGCCGTGAGGTATGTGACTGCGCCGATCACTATGTACAGTGGGAGAAGGTATGCGCTGTAGAATGGGATCTGAACTACCATAACAATAGCCGCCATGATAGCGCCAGCAGCTAGGGTTTTGGACATCATTCCAAGGTCGAGCCTCAAACTCAGCTTCTTCCTGAGAAAGAGAATGGTCAAGGTTGTGGTTGTAATCATTCGGAGCGCCCGAGCCGTGGAGGCGCCGAGCATTCCCCAAGTGGGGACGAGCAGGAGAGCGGTCGTTATGCTCAGGATCACGGATCCCGCTGTAATCGCTGAGGCCACTCGCGTGTGTGCAAGAGCCAAGAGCATTGGACTCAGCACTATTCCAATCACAGTGACCCCAAAGACACCTGACAATATCATTAGCGGGTTCGAACCCGTCACGTAGGCTCGCCCCACAAAAAGCGATAAGGCGGGTTTAGCCGTTGCGAAAAGCCCCAACGCCAAAGGAGCCACGGCGAGGGCTCACTGCGGTCTTTGTCTTGAATCAACTGCTCTCAAGATGCCTGTGAGGAATTGTTCTGGAAGGGGCTTTTTGACCATCTGGCAGTTTCAGTCCGAAGTTTTATTGGCAGGTATGGTTGATGACTTGGCGCGTCGGGGGACGCGGCACTTGGTTTCAAAAGCGTGGCTGATTTTTTGTGAGGCATTTGGTCTAACGATTTTCATATTTGGGCTCTTGGTTTGGGGATATGTTGTTGTCATTCAGGTAACTCACCCATGTTGGCTGACAGACACCCTTAGTCACCATGCCTTTCCACTTTTGAACTGGCGAGTAGACGACGTGGGGATGATAGGTTTCGCTATTGCGCCGCTGGGTTTCTTGATGTGGTATCTCAGCTGCGCCTATTCACAAAACTCAAGACGTGAAAAGAAATGACTTTCTACACAACGAGTGTGATCTGACTCGCCTTCAAGATGCTGAGCTGTTCATGAAGAGCGCATTCATGGCAATCCACTATCGCGAAGCGTCTTGCACCACTTATGACCTATGCACTGTTTAGTCGATACGGCAGTGCTCATAGTAGTTGATTTGAGGGTTGAGCTTGTTGTGGTTGAAGTTGGGAGGTTCTGGGTCACCGTAATTGGGAGGTTTTGCGTCACCGTCTGCGTTTGACGACGAGGTACGATGTGCTATTACTTGTCGTTGTGATTGCTGTTGTGATGGTTGAGCTTGTCGTGGTCGAAGAACTTGTTGATGTTGAACTTGTAGTAGTTGAACTTGTTGCTGAAGAGGACGTCTGAGTTGTCGAAGACGATGTAGTTGTCGTTGTGATCGTTGAGCTTGTTGTAGTCGACGTTGTTGAGTAAGATGTGGTTGTTGGAGAAGTCGTAGTTGAACTTGGTAAGGTGTTGGATATTTCTAAGTCGTCAACCCAAATCTGGTAAGGTGAGAACGTATCATATTGCGTGTTATAGTAGATCTTCGCTGGCGTGGTGAACCATTCTTCAGGGCTACTTGTTGCTTTGGTTTGAAGTCCACTCTTATCTAGGACTAGAGTTCCGTCAATCCAGATTTTGAGTATGCCATTGGTTGGGTCTCTCAGGACGTAGTATTGGGCTTGGAACCATCTACCTCGGGGCAGCGGAAAGTTCTGGTAGGCCCCCAGCGGATGCTGGACATCGTTCAAATCGTTCCAGGTAACTGCCACCACAAACGGAATCGACGGGGACGGGGATGTTGCTTGACATACGTCAACCGCGGAATAAGGTCTTGTGTAGGGAGACTGCGCCGTCCAAAAGGGGTTGAAGAACTCAAATGAGTTCCAGCCGTTTGGCGACCCGACTCCATGGGTTTGCCAATCTGCTGGCAAGTACAGCCACACAGAAAGAAACATTTCGTCCCCAACCAGCTCCTTGAGACCGTCAATGTTGAACTCGTCACGCCTAGACTTGCTTGCGTCAAATAGTTCCATTCCAAGGCAGCGTGTGCCACTGTGACAAGTAAAACCTGGCGTTTTCTTGTCTAATCCCTCCATCCACGCCGTTGCTCCCCCGGGTTGAACATAGTTTCCATACACAAGCGAATTTGGAATCCCCATGTTGAGTCCATTATCGTTATGTGGTTCAGGGTATTTCAGAGTCACATTCTCGAAGTCTGTACGATAAATTGGACTCGGCGGGCCAGCGTTGACTTGAAAAGGAGAAGCATATGCTGCTGCGAGTTGGCTAGCGAATACAACTGTGAGCATTAGGACAATTGGCACTATTCTCCGAGAAAGGAATCTCGTCCTTTTGCCTGATACACCCAATAGAAGCTGACGCGCCGATTTTCTATAAAACATGGCTCGCACATTGGGTATGAATGTTTTCGAGTAGGAGCCATCAAACTGGTGTAACTCCCGAATTCGATTCCGAGTTACACTGTTTTCGTGACTTGACAGAGTGTGGAATGGCATAGCAACGTTCCGTTATTGGAACATGCATGTGCCAATATAACGCTGATGTTTGTATTATATATAATATATTGGTTTTTGGTGTGCTAATGTTCCGATATTAGGGCGTCTGGGTTCCAATATCCAAGAAACGATAACGCTCAGGATTAGAGGCATCGCTTGAGGGGACAGCTGCGTCGCACAGTCAAACAAAACGTCCCAGTTGGTACCACCGTCTCATCTGTGAATCGACAGCACAGATATTACAGATGTGCCCCCTGACATTCCTCCTAGAAAAAGGTGCATCAAACAGGAGGGGTTACGAAGTCAAGTCCCTGCGACGTCTCATGACCGCTAGTGCCCCTAGACCTATTGTGACTCCCACAAGTATCGATTCCCATGGGAAGCCAGGAATCGCTGGCTGTGTTGTAGTGGTTGAAGTTGTTGAGAATTGATTCCCCACGATTTGGTTGTTCTTGGGACCGCCTTGTTCGTCGATCGCGATAGAATTCTGACCGAGATAGGCGAAAGTGTTGTTCGCTATTAGAGACTGTGACGTATCTGTGAGGATGATGCCATATCTTGCGGACCCATTGATGTAGTTGTTGCTTAGGATGACAGATCTTCCGCTTGTGACGTTTATCCCGACGGTGTAGGTTGAAGAAGCGATTCCTTCGATCCGATTCCCCGAAACCAATGTGCCATGTGGCTCTTTCAATTCCATGCCTGAGTTCACGGGCTGCGCAATCACATTGTTCAGAAGATGCGCACATGCCGTTCCTGACGCGAGGTATATGCCCGTCTTGGGTCGTTCGATATCGTTGGTGGAAATCAGGGTGCAATCAACGTTTCTGAGATATACGCCCGTAAGCCGAGCATCGAGAATGCGATTCTTCCAAAGCACATAATCGCTTCCACCTGGCACAAATATTCCGTACCTTTGACTCTGAACAATAGTATTATTCACGATTGTGACGTTAGAAGCCGCATCCGGTGAATAAATAGTGACCCCAGCATATCCTGGATGCTGGATGAGGTTGTCACTGATCAAAACGTCTCTGCATGGGCCGCTCCCAAGGTTCTCGAGCGCAATTCCACTTCCTCCGGCATAATTGACTACGTTTGACGTTACACTGTCGTCAGAGGTAGTGACGAGCGAGATTCCATTGTGGTTGGTCGTTCTGTTAATGAAATTACTAGAGGCAATCATGTGAGTTCCTTTTGACAGAATTATGCCATCATCGGTGGCATTGAAGATCGTGTTATTGAGAGCGGCGTCTCCATCACCGCTCAACCGTATGCCCCCATGATCGGGATTCACAATGTAAAGACCAGATACAGTATTGTTGCGCCCCCTTACGCCTATTGTTTCGTAACTCTTTCCTTTCACTTGATTCGTCGCGTTAATCATGAAGTTCTCAACAATCCAGTTCGCCTCATCAAACCACGCCGCCTGACCATTGAAGCTCGGCTTAAGGACAAGTTTCGTTCCCAAACCGCTTCCTTCCAGGTTGACGTTGTCATGTCCTGGGTCAAACACGAGTGTCCGGGAGACTACGTACGTGCCATTTTTGATGACGACATGACACCCGACTGAACAGTGTCTCACTGTAGATTCAATGACATCGGCGAACACCAGTCCGTCTACTCTACTTGCATTGTTCGGTCCTCCATAGACCACGCTGTCTGTCGTGCAGTCTCTGGCGTAGTAATAGATTCCGTCGGTGGATATTACATAGTTACAGGGCACGTTTAGATTCGTTGCACTAATGTTGACTATGGTTCGCCTAGTCGGTTTTGGTAAGGCCAGGGAGGCCATCGGAGTGACGCCGGTCAGAATAACGAGAACAAGTATGACTGCCATTACTCTTCCCGAGCAAAACATGTCTATCAGCAGTGTTTTCTTGAAAAGGATGGATTTAAGGGTGGATTGAAAGGGAAGCGATACGAAGGAGTCAAGTTCTTGCGGCGTCTCATTACCGCCAGTGCTCCTAGACCTATTGTGGCTCCCACAAGTATCGATTCCCATGGGAAGCCAGGAATCGCTGGCTGTGTTGTAGTGGTTGAAGTTGTTGAGGATGATGTGGAACTTGAAGTCTGCGGCTGTGTTTTCCATATTTCTAGGTCATCAACCCAGATTCTGTAAGGCGAAAACATGTCATTGGTACTGTAGTAGATTTTCGCTGGAGTGGTGGACCATTTTTCAGCCGAGCCCATAGTTACATTCTGAAGTCCACTTCTATCTGTAATCAACTGTCCGTCAAACCAGATTCTAAGAATACCATTAGTTGAGCTTTTCAAAACATAATACTGAACTTGGAACCATCTACCGACAGGCAAAGGAAAATTTAGGTTGTCGTAGAGCCAGTGTTCGACATTGTTAGCGTCCTGATAGGCAACTTGCAATTCGAAGTTGTGTGAAGGAGGTGTTTGAATTATGTAGATTGCTGAGTAGCTGCCTGACGATGTGAAGTACGGGTTCACAAGCTCATACCAAGAACTGCCTGAAGGCGTGTAGGTTTGCCAGTTCGCTGGCAGGTATAACCAAACAGAAACAAACGCCTGATCTCCAGTCAAAGCATTCAGATTTTCGATGTTGAACTCATCACGCCTAGACTTCGTGATGTTGAACAGCTCCATTCCGAGACAGCGTGTGCCACTGTGACAAGTAAAACCTGGCGTTTTCTTGTCTAATCCCTCCATCCACGCCGTTGCTCCCCCGGGTTGAACATAGTTTCCATACACAAGCGAATTTGGAATCCCCATGTTGAGTCCATTATCGTTATGTGGTTCAGGGTATTTCAGAGTCACATTCTCGAAGTCTGTACGATAAATTGGACTCGGCGGGCCAGCGTTGACTTGAAAAGGAGAAGCATATGCTGCTGCGAGTTGGCTAGCGAATACAACTGTGAGCATTAGGACAATTGGCACTATTCTCCGAGAAGGGAAACTCCTCTTTGGCATAGACATAGCTTCGTTGCTGGTGCCCCTCAATCAGAACATCACATATAGGTCAGTGCTCAGTTCTTTCTCTTTGGGCGGTTCTACTAGAGGCCGCAAAGCCAGCATCATGTCATTAAGAACTGGCATCCAATAGTCACCATCTTGTCGCGCTTTAGCCTCTAGGTCATGGAGATTCGACGACAAGTTCGTGTAGATCTGCGGATCAGATGTGGATTGCTCGTTCGTGTGCCAACCAGTGCGTCCCCTCCAATCCTTCCATTCATTTGTGTGCATTCTTAATCGCCCCCGTCTTCGCCATGCTATCGGCGTCACTATCAAGAAATAGATGCTTGAGAGTGCTGCCGTCACCAGGCAGGAACGGATGTAGTCCACAAACCCTCGCAAGGCTACGCCTGCCGAGTGCAAGAACGACACCGTTGAAAGCATCAGCTTCACAGTATTGACACGCATGCGCCTTCCTAGACTAGTCAAGAGCAAATTCCTCCTGCTTTTCGGTAAGCTTTGTTTGCGGCTGCTCTTTCTTGTCCAACCAGAAGCCCTCTAGGTACAAATACTCTATGTCAGTCCGCGCAAAGCAACGATAGGCATCATCGGGGGTGCAGACAATCGGCTCCCCACGAACGTTGAAGGATGTGTTGACGACAACCGCACAGCCGGTCAATGATTCAAACTGCAGAATAACTTCATGAAAGAGCGGATTCGTCTCGCGATGAACCGTCTGGATTCGAGCGGAGTAGTCCCAATGTGTCACAGCAGGAATGTCGCTACGTTTCTGGTTGACTGCTGGAAGTAAGTCGTCATCAACGATAAGAGCGCTTTCTCGTGGTAACCGGCGTGATTTACACACAGGCGCAACAAGCAGCATGTACGGGCTCGCGCGGTCCAGCTCGAAATAATCCTTCAAGCGTTCAATCAAGACAGCAGGAGCAAACGGTCGGAAAGATTCGCGAGGTTTGATCTTCAAGTTCATCACTCGCTGCATGTCTTCGCGCCGCGGATCACCCAGGATTGAACGAGAGCCCAGAGCTCGTGGTCCATATTCGATGCGTCCAGAGAAGAAGCCAACAACATGCCCATCAGCTAAGGCTCTGGCTACTGTGATTGCGCGTTCATCCTTTTTCAAGTGCCTGTAGGACAGCCTTTCTCTTTGGAGAAACGCCTCAACTTCAGGTTCGGAAAAGGCAGGTCCAAGATAGCTACCTTTCTGCTTATCAAACCCATCCGACGGCGTCCTCTTTACGCTGTGGTGGCCGAACTGAACAGCCAGCGCAGCGCCCAAAGCTCCGCCAGCGTCACCTGCTGCAGGCTGAATCCAGATATCCTCAAATGGGCTTTCGCGTAGGATGCGACCATTTGCGACACAGTTCAGGGCGACGCCTCCAGCTAAGCATAAGAATCTCTTGCGCGTTTCCTTGTGAATGTAACAAGCCATTTTGAGCATCGCCTCTTCCGTAAACGCTTGGATTGAGGCCGCTAGGTCCATTTCCCTACGCGTGATGCGTGACTCAGGAAGGCGACGATGTCCGCCAAAGAGTTCGTCAAATTTCGGTGAGGTCATCTCGAGCCTGTCTAGAAAACCGAAATATTCTAGGTTAAGAGCCACGGAACCGTCTTCGTGGATTGTCGCAATCTGCTCTTTTATGTCGTTCAGGTATCTGGGCTGACCATAGGGAGCCAGCCCCATCAGCTTGTATTCTCCTGAATTTACCTTGAAGCCGCAGAAGTATGTGATGGCTGAATACAGGAGCCCAAGCGAGTCTGGAAAGTGCATTTCCTTCAGGATGCGCACTTCCTCTCCTACACCGACACCGAAGGAGGCGGTGGCCCATTCTCCAACACCGTCAACTGTCAGGATTGCCGCGTCGTCATAAGGGGAAGGATAGAATGCGCTGGCGGCATGGGCAAGATGGTGCGGTGTGAACAGGACAGGTCCTTCGTAGCCAAGCGATTCCCGAATGATCTTGGGAATGCGCAATTTCTGTGCGATCCACCTCGGCATGGAGGTTGACCAAGATTTGGAGCCATGATGGGCAACGGCAAGATAGGATTTCAGGAGACGATCGTATGTCAGGACCGGCTTGTCATAGAATACCACCGAATCCAAATCGCAAGGAAGAATTTCCCCTTCCTCGAGACAGTATAGGATAGCATTGGTCGGGAAGGATGCGTCGAATTTCCTGCGTGTGAAACGTTCTTCCTGAGCCGCGGCGATGATCTCTCCGTCCCGCACAAGGGCGGCTGCTGCATCGTGGTAGAAACAGGAGATCCCAAGAGTGGCAGGCATTCGACAAAGCCTCCAGCGCTTTTTAGCGCAGCATCGCCGGACAATGTTCTTCTAAGGCGTCAGTGAGAGCCTCGGCCACAACTCTATGACCGAGGGAGGTATAGTGTACGTCATCGGCAAAAACGCACTCTATGCGTTTCTTGCGTGGCAATTGTTTGAAATATGGCAAGACATCTACGACGAAACAATCCTTTGCGGGATCGTGCAGTTTCGCATACCGAACCAAATAGAGCGGTTTCAGGTCCCTGACGAAGTGACGATTGCTTGGCAGAGGAACAATGAATGTCGGTTTCCCGCCAACCTGTCTAATGAACCGTTCGATAATCGCGCGCATCAACTGCCAAGACGGACTGTCTTCGGATTCAAAGCTTTCTTGAGCATCCCCCATCAAAGCACGAGAAACCATACTGCTTACCGCACTCCGGCGCATCCACCGTGGAATCAGCGGATAAATCTTTTCATATACGAGAGCCCTTTCGCTTGCTGCTCCAAGTCGGCTTGAGGTCTCTTTCTCCGAAATGATCTCCTTTGGAACCGGTTGGTTGTGCAAAATCAAATCGCCATCATCAAGTGTGAAGTATGGCTTATGACGAAAGAAGACGTCGACGACGTTGATACCGCCAACACGCGTTCGAGAACCGAACTGGCAAACGTCGGTGACTATTCGCTGAATGTCAGAAAAGTATGGAGCGAGGATATACGCGTCTGCCTCAAATTCTTTTGCGAATGTCTCGTATATCAGCAGCTGCTGGTCTGTTCCGCTTCCTGAAAGAGCAAAGTTCATCACGTCCAAGTTGGGATGAGACTGTTCCAGAATATCAGAAAAACGATCCCGATTTGTCACACCATGACCAGCAGTATAGGAATCGCCGAATAATGCTATTCGACGCCGACCGATTGGGCTCTTTAAAGGATATTCCTTGTCAGCGCGCATCCCAATTGAATTGGTCCGGTGAAGGTACATGCGACGCCCCTCATGAAGAATCATTGCTTTCAGATTAGGAACGAACCACCAACCGATCACTGGATGGTAGGCTGCTAGCCGTCTTTCCCAAATCGGCAAATTTGTTCTCCTAAGACAAGTTGTGCGGGGTTCGCTTACCTTATATTCATTATGATCTCAGAGAATTGCTTATGGTCTTTTTCCTAGCTATGCAAGAACGCTCCAGTCTAGACGATCATCATCACCAGTCGGATAGGCTTCCCTCAGGCAGCAATTGCGGTCAGCATATTCCGCGCTGAAGTTGATGAGCCGATTTTCTATGGAACATGACCCACGCGCTCGGTATGAAGGTTTTCGAGTGGGAGCCATAGGAGCAATAGGGCTGGCGAGCACCCGGCTCGGTATTATTGACATTGAAGGGGCGGCCTATCTCTTTCTTTCCTACGCTGGCCATTTGGGAGCATTTATCGCGGTTATGAAGGCGTTTGCCGAGGGGTCATAATTCAGAAAAGCCCTAGTGTTGGTTCCCGAGTCGCGTATGTCGCCTTCTTCGAAATTGTTTTCGGTGAGAATATTGTTAACGCAATCCGAGCTGTGGATATTAACGCAGCCACCTGAGTTATTGTAGGTTCCGTTTGAGGATATCTTGTTATAATTGCAGTTCGTGTCAAGGTAGATTCCGATGCCTGCGTTTGAGTCTATGACGTTTCCGCTAATTAGATTCCGTGACGCGTCCGAGTAGAGGTATATTCCGTAGGAGCTACCGTTCTGTATATTGTTGCCAGTGATGCAGTTGTCTCGTGCATTGTAGACGTAGATTTGGGCAAGGGTTGAGCGGTAAATCTTATTTCCTACTATGTTCTGCCCTGAATTCTTAACGTAGATGCCGTATGTTGCGTTAGCATAAATCAAATTTCCAGACACGTTGCACTGAAGTCCACTCAACTCTATTCCTGCTTGAGTGTTTGAGTAGACAGTATTACCGGAGATTTCAACGTGAGGGCTAAGTATCATAATCCCGTCTCGCGAGTTGTTGTGGCAGTAATTTCCTGTGACTGTGATACGGTCGCAGTTCGTATAGACGTAAACGCCATCAATAGCGTTGCTGTAGAAAACGTTGTGGCTGATTATGGAGTCTGTGACGGTGTTGATGTAGACGCCGGAGCCGCTTGCCGAACTGTAACAAATGTTTCCCTCAATGATATGATAGGCACTTGTGGCGTCCCTTGCTAGGATGTTTGCGTCCACATTGCTCCAAGCCACGTTTCCCTTAACTCGACATGCACTGCTGCTCTGCAGAACGATGCCGCACGAAGCCGCCCCCGTCACAAAACAGTTCTGAACGATACAGTAACTGGACGCTGTGATGAATATTCCGCACTGGTTCGTCCAAGTTCCTTGAAAGGTGTTGTTCGCCGTGTTGCCGTTAATGTAGAGGTCCCTGATTTCCACGTAATTATAGGTGTTCACGGTGATGGCGTTGATGTATGTTGATTTAGGAATGAGCAGCCGAGTGGATTGCCCTTCACCTTGAATTATGGTTGAAGGTTGCGCAACAGCTAACGCGGCGGTTAGAGAATAAGACCCTGCCCTAATGAACACTAGACCGCCGGTTGTCGGGAGAGCAGACAAAGTTTTGTTTATGACGGTAGCGGCATCTATCTCTGAATACTCAACTGCCCCCGTTATGCCGTTGAGTGACTTGATTGTTGTTCGGTCGATGAATATGATGCTGGTCGCTGGTTTCAGACCTAGGAGAGAACGGTCACCACTGGTATATGCTAGGTTTTCAATCGCTTCGCCGCCAAGGAACACTCCGGCTGCCCCGGCTCCGATCCCGATTGCCCACTTGAGAAACTTGCGAAAGTTCCTGTCGACAGGCTTCTTGTCAGATGCTTTTGCCACCAACCCGACCGCGAAGAGCATCCACTTGACTTCGGGTTGGCCAAGCGCCATCCCCAAGATCAACGCGAAAAATGGTGCGACGACTCTTATCCAGATAGGAATCTGAATCATTGCGCGCGTCAAGCAACGTGGCTTCCCATGAACCAACTTCCCGTTTACCGTGTTCGTCGCTCCCCGCTTGCGGCAGATTTGACAATGGCCGCTGGCGGCAATATTCTCATCACTGTGTGTGCCGTGATGACCCCATCTCGAATGGAAAACGTATCTCGATTCGATTAGGAAGCTTCTCAACCTTGAAAGTGAGGATGGTCTCGCCTTCATCTCGTGGTGGAGATCGTATTCCTTACCACATTTCGTACAAGCATAGAGTTTAGGAGCCCAAGGTCGTCTGTTGATGTGATGAAGCCTCACAATGGCATTGCAGCATGGACTACATCGCATCTTCTAAGATGACTCCTTCATGCTGGCTTGTCCCATGGCTCTAGTCCACTCGCGGAACGATGCCGCTCAGCGCATCTCGCGCCCGCCGACTCGCAAAACTGTATAGGGACCTTACCGTCGTTTCGAACCACGCCTTCGTGCCAACCCTCCTACGCAGGCGCAGTAGCCATTTTGTATCACACACCCGTAGGCAGCCCTCCATTTCCGTACCAAGCAAAAGCTGCTCGCTTTTGCTGCTTTCGCACAAGGCCATCCTGGAAAAGGTTCGTAGACCTGTGAGACGGGTGAGGTCGACGTAATACAGATCGCTCTCGGCTCCATAGAGCAGAAGTGCGGATCTCCCGAGGGTCGAAGAGACACCTATGAATGATAGAAACCTGTTATCAATTATCGTGGGATATCTTAAAGCAAATCCCCTTATGGGCATGCTGATGCGCTTGATCTCCAAACTCTCGCCATCGAATCTTGCAGCGTAGAAGCCATTATCGGATGAAACTACAATCGTACTCGAATTCTTCCAAGTCAGCAGCGAGATATTTCTTGCAGGGGATGCCAGCAAGTACGTTTTCCGTATGCTATACGTTCCCGAGGGTTCCTCCTTGAGCACGTGAATTTCACCTGAGTCTCTGCTGGTTATAATCACCATGTCATTCATGGCTATACCGTCGTATATCGCGGATGCCTCTTCGCTAGTGAAAACAGAGCGCCAAGTCTTCCCTCTGTCACTCGATTTGAGGAGGACGCCTGAGTCAGGTACGACTCGTATCTTCCCCCGCCTTCCTCCACCACCCTTCCCTACTCCCAAGAACAACTCGTCCGGTCTACTAGTATTGCGGAAAAAATGACTCGCATACGTGTACATGTGATTGGAGTATCTGATCTCGGGTTTCGGATCTGCAACATTACATGAGACGATGGCCAATCCCAAGAACCCATCTGTATAGAATTTGGTGCTCCACATTGGAACGAAAATTTCCTCCTCGTAGAGCAGCGGTTGTCCCGTCGTATCCAATCCTTCTGCCGACAGAGTGTTCAAATCAGCTAGCAAAGCATATTCCCTTCCCTCATTTGATAGCTCGTAAAGGCCAGCTTTACCTTCGGCCCACGGCCTTGCTTTTCCGACTGTGAAACCTGCGAAAGCTCGCCCACCTTGTGTTCTCATAGGCCATACTCGAAGGTATTCCGAAAACCTGTGTCCTATCATTCCCGCATTATCCTTCAGACGGTCGTTACTGGACACGTCTCTTGCTTCCTTTGACGATTTCATCCATGAATATAGCCAACTTCTCGGTTTGTTTCTCTCTGGAAAAGGACCTGATATCGTTCAATCTCTTAATCGCAAGTGGGAATCGAAGCAATCCTTTCAAGAGGTTCTTGATCTGAACCGGGTCGGGTCTTACAGTTGCGCCGACATCGTATTTGGCTATCAGGCGGGCTGCTTCCCCGTCTTCCTCGCCGACATTTATTATTGGCTTTCCGGCAGCCAAATACTCGTATATCTTCCACGTCAGTGTTTGGTTCCATCCAGGAATGCACAGGAGATACTCAACACCTTTCATGTAGCTCCAGACTTCACGACGAGGCATGTGGCCAATGATTCTCACGATTGAGTCTAGATTGGATTTCCTCACTTGATCCGCAATCTCGATAGGAACAAAACCTGTCAGTATGACCTCGAACTTGTCGGATAGCGTGCCGATTTCCTTGGACAGAATCGTAAGCGCTTCCAAGAACCTTAGCATGTGACCAACTCTGTCTCGATATAGCGAACCTGCGTGAAGTATGTGTATCTTGTGATCCGCGAAGGTGCAAGGTTTAGCATCAAGGATATCAAGGAGGAATCCGTTTCTCACTATTTCTGCTCTCTTTCTTTTGGCGATAGGGAAGTCGTCAAACAACATATCTCTTACACCGTCACCGACAGTCACGATCCCATCGGAACATGTCAGGACGGCGTTCTCCAACGACATCTCAAGTTTCTTGTGCAGTGCGGACGGATGTGCAACGATGGAATTCCAAGGGTCTCTGTAATCAAGTATCAGGGGTACACCGTACCTCCTGCTTAGCATGGCTCCAATAATCAAGCTCGACGGCGGAGAGTACGAGGCTAGAATGCAATCTATTTGTTCCCTCTCGATCAATTTTCGGCCGAGCAGATAAGCATGAGGAATCCATCCAAGCGTCTCGTCAAAAGCAAGAAAGATCCTAGGATCTACACCCAGCTTCTTCAAACCAAAGTAAACCACTTCAAATTGCAGATCAACAGCTCTACACACGTGATGGGTATCGAACGGACGGTAAAGTTCAGCGTCGAGCCTCGAGTGCCCGAAATACGGAAACGGGTTCTTTACGGTAAGAAGAAAGGGTTCCCAATCATAAGCCGGAAGATATTTCATAAACCCGTAGATCCTGTCGCTCGGTGCACTAAGAAGTGGCGGCGACTCGTACGATATCAGCAATAGCTTCTTCAACTTGCAAAAATCACGGACACTTGACTTTCCCCGTTGTCACAGATTTTTCCTACCGAGGGGTTTGAAAGAAAGACCTGAATATCTTCTGGAGTGTATCTCTGTAGCTGGGGATACAATTCTTGATAGATCCGCGTAACGCTCGTGTCATATGTGACATAAATTGGGCCTCTAGTACTAGCGTAGAGAGCTCTTATCTGATCCACGTTCCCGTAGGCGAGATGGTCAGGCAGGGTCGGAACAAGTTCGCGATACCCTCTTTCGGTTTCGTATTCACTCCAGCCTGATACAGATATGTACAGGTCCTTTGTGCTGTAGCTGTTGAATGGCGCCACCGCAAGCCTGTAGCTCGGGTGGTATTCTTGGATCCACCGCACCGAATATATCATCTCGTAGGTGACTTGGTCATTCGGCCTGATCACATAGGGCGATGGGTAGAGCAAAGCCAAAGACGAGGCCCACAGAAGAACAATAATAGTCAGGGCCAAGAAGCGAGCAAGTCGAACATCACGAATCCTCCTTACAACGTATAGAAACGTCCAGATCGCTGCTGGCAAGGAACTCAAGACCGCGAACCAGTAAAACCTGAAGGGCGTAAATCCTATGTTGCCAACAAGAAGAAGTACAAACGTGAACGCTGAGCTCACGATTGCGAAGGGATACAGGATCCTCAATTTGGTCCGCAGTCTCGCGTTACCTTTCGCATATTTCGCCATTATTGGATAGCTTAGCACTGCAAGACCCAACACGAGGGCTCCATGACCATACAGTTTTGCCCCGAGCTCAATTGTGCCTATCAGCGTCAGATTCAGTTTTCCTAGTGTTTGAACCACATCAGTTATTCGCGCCTCGGCAGTGAACATGTTTGACACGGCCGTGACTACGTCTCTAAACCAAGCGAAGTAGACAATCCATGCCCCCAGAGTAACTGCTATCAGCACGGACATGCGCCGAAACATTACGGAAAACGGCTTTGTTACGAGCGCCGAGGCTGCCAACAGTGATATCATGAGCAAGACAGCAGTCAGAGGATGGTAGAGCGGCATTGAGAAGAGGAGTATGATAAGAACCAATGTCCTCGATGTGGTGAAGGTCCCTAGCAGCAGATACACTACTATGGCGCTCAGTTCCAGTGTCATGAAGAATGGAATCGTATAACCGAAGAACTGGGGGAGCCAGAAAACGCAAGCAAGGCCGCGCACCACTCCCGCTGTAAGAGGATCATGATGGTGCTCGATTTGCTTCGCTGCTAATGACGTCCCGAGCGCGAAAATGCCCCACATGACAGGGCTCAAGATCGCGAGCACCAAGCGAGGTTCCGTGCCAAGTATGAGAGATAACTGTGAGACCAGTATGTGTGAGAGCGGATAGAAGTCGTTGTAGGAAGTGGTGCCATTTCTGAGTATATCTACCACATAACCGACGAATGAAGAACTATCATACTGCCCATACATGTAGTAACCCTTAATGGAAGGCAAAGAAATGAAGATGACATTCATTACGCAGAAAATCATGGTGATGGTGTTGAATGCCCACAAACGTCCCCTTATCACCCAGACGTATGAGACCACCGCGGCTAGCGCAAGCGGCACAAATGCGTAAGCATTCAGCCCAGCGTAGATAGAGAGTTCGTAGCCGGAGGATCTTTGCGTAGTAATTGCTAACAGCATTACGGAAAGTGCTCCCGCGCATGCGACCAATGTCCAGCTCAGAGAATGCTTATCCATCAAACCCAAGCCCTCATTCCTTTCGTCCATCTAGTATTTCAGCAGTATCAACAAACCTTTGCCATAGGTCGCGATTTTACGGTTGGTCCCGAAATGATTACTCTTGCAGAGAAATGCAATCGCAGGAGCGCGGAGTTCGGCGAGTTCCCACTCTGCAACATTTGAACTGATCGTCATGATCCGTCGGTCATGACGATCGCCTTTGTGGCAATGACCGCGCTTGCTTGGCCCAAGCGTCGCGCATTCTTCTGACCAGCTCGCTTGATGCTCGTTGCCAATCGACTCTCCCTACTATGTCTTCCATTGCCTTTAGAGCGATCTGCTTGCGCTCAGCGGGATTGTTTGCCAAGCGAAGAACTGCTCTCGCAAGTCCATCTGAATCTCGCGCTTCGAATGTAAGCCCATTGATACCTTCGGATATCCATTCTGCATTCCCATCGACGGATGTGACCACTACGGGGACTCCTAGAAACATGGCTTCAAGAAGACTTGCCGAGGTGCCATCGCTCAGCGATGTGGATAGATAGATGTCGCAGTCCTTCAAATATCCCAAAAGCTTCCCCCTTGGAACACTTCCTGCAAAATGGACAAACTGTTCAACCTCTAATTCGTGTGCCAGCCTGATGAGTTGAGCAGAAAGTGTACCTGTTCCGAAGATCAAGAATCGAAGATTACTAAAACGTTTCAGCATACTCGGAACTGCTCGTATCAGGGTATCTACGGCATACTGCGGTTCATGATTGCGAACACTCACGACAATCGTCTTTCCATTCCAGCCCAACCTTCGGCGGAAACTCGGGTCGGAAGTTGTCTTGCGAAAGTCGTTCAAGTCGACCCATGGGAAAGACACGATTTTCTCTGGAAAGCAGCCCAGGGATAGAACGGCCCTCCTTTGAACCTCGCTATCAACAATCACCAAGTCGGCTGATCTAACGATGAGGGTTGTTATCCAGCGATGAAGGGGCGAGTAACCCGGCTCAACTACGACGTCTGATCCATACGCGAATAGTATGAAAGGTCTCCATCGGCACGCTGATGCATAGAGACCGTAGGTCGTAACGTAGTTACCTATGACTATGTCAGGTTCTAACGAACCAAGACAGACGCGGAATTGAACTATGCGCCAGAACGTTCCAACTGCTATTCTTAGCTTATCCAGTTTGCGAATTCTTGAGGGCTTTCCGAAATCCGAGAGTCGGACAGTGCGCGTCCCATCTGGAACGTTCGCAGGAGTCGTGAAGGTCAATAAGTAGGTTTGGAACTGCGACGAAAGGCGTTTGAGGAAGAATGAGTCGTACGGGCTCGTCCCGTCATGGGCGAAGACTAGACGAAGTTGAGTGGAACTAGCTTTGTTCAATGGTCAAGTCCGTGGTTAGATGAAAGGTGCCGGATTGGCTTATTCTTGGGAGCCACGAGCATACTCAATGTAGGCAGCAAGACCTTCAGTGAACGGTATCTTCGGGGACCATTCAAGGAGCTTATCTGCCTTCTCTATACTCGTCTGCACGCCTCTGAAGTCTCCCGGTCTAGGCGGTTCATGTTTGACGGGAATTGGGCCGAATGTCCCACTGAGCATGTCTACTATTTGTGATATCGTCACGAACTCCTTGCCAGCGAGATTTATGATCTGGTTCTTCGCGGTTTGTTTTAGGACTAAAGGGTGGGCCTGCGCCAAATCGGCTGTGTAAATCCAACATCGTCCTTGTTCACCCTCACCATAGACTGTTATGGGCTCCTTCCGAATTGCTCTTCGCACAAACGCTGCAATAGCAGTGTTCGCTCGCATTCTTGGTCCATAGGGTATGTCATACCTTAGTATTGTGTAGGGAAGCGAATGGATTTGGGCAAAAGAGCACACTAGATGTTCCTGGCCGATTTTCGTCTTGGTATAGACATCGCTGGGGAACGGAATCGGGGTCTCTTCTGTGACCGTTCCGTTTGCTTTGCCGTAGACCCAGACTGTGGATGCGAGTATGAATCTCTCTGCCTCTCGTCCTAGACAGGCTCGGATCAAGTTCAGTGTACCTATTTCGTTGACTTGAAGGCATAGCTTTGGGTCAGTCGCAGCGACGTTGACGTCGGCGATAGCTGCGATGTGAAAGACCGCCTCGACGTCCTGAGTTGCATCATGAACTTCCGTTTCCGAAAGCAAATCGCCTTTGACCCATTCCGCCTTATCATTCAGGGGCTTGACTTTGTCGAAGACTCGGACGGTGAAACCTTCTGCCAGCAGGGCGTCGACCACGTGGCTCCCTATGAACCCTGACCCGCCTGTTACCAACAATACCAAGGTTATTTCAACTCGCGATCCGTGAGAGGACCTCACGACTCACGTCAACCACGCGTCCAGCTTGCTCACCCGTCATCTGACTGAACATCGGTGGGTTGACCATTCTCCTTCCCCACTCCTCAGCCATGTCAAATCGCGCTTGTTCATGCAAGAACTCCCTGAAGGCAGGTTGTAGATGCAGTGGGGGCCAATAGACCTCTCCCCCAAAAGCTACACCGCGTTCTCTACACAAGGCCTTGAATTTATCTCTGTCCACGTTCTTTGGCAGGAAAAATGTGTACTTGTAGTAATTGTTCAATTGATTTGCAGGTGTCACTACTCGTTCGAGTCCCAACGTACTGAAACCTTCGTCGTAGGTCCTCGCGATAGCATTTCGTTTCTGAATGAACTCGGAGAGTCTGCGGAGCTGAAGTATGCCCAATGCCGCGGATATCTCCGGCATCCGCCAATTGTACCCTAACTTGACTATCCGATTGCTGGTGTAACTTTCCTTCCCTTGATCCCTAAGAATATCAGCAGTATCAGCCAAATCCTTGCTATCAGTCGTGATCATGCCTCCCTCTCCTGAGGTGATTACTTTCGTAGGATAGAAACTAAAACAACCAGCCAACCCGAGGGACCCAGCGGGCTTTCCACCAATCCTAGAGCCATGAGCATGAGCAGCATCTTCTATCAGGAATAAGCCTCGTTGACTGCAAATTTCTCTGATGGCATCGATCTCTGGGCAGATGATGCCCCCGATGTGAACTGGAATGACTCCTCTAGTTTTCTCCGTAATCGTTTGCTTTACCGCATTCGAATCAATTGTCATTGTCTTGGGAGAGATGTCTGTCATGACAGGTCTGCCGCCTGCATAAACTACGGCAGCAGCTGTAGCGGTGAAGGTGTTTGTTGGAACTATTACCTCATCGCCCTTCTTCAAACCATGAGCTCTAAGAGCTATCTCAAGAGCGCTTGTTCCGGAGTTCACAGCAATCGCGCGTCGTACGCCAGTGAGATTGGCAAATTGCCGCTCAAAATCTCTCGTGTACTCGCCGAGTGTCAACTGCCCTGATGTCAGAATCTTCACGAGATGTTCTTTCATCTCTTCAATGTCCTGTTGGGGAAAGTACGGTTTGGTAGGCGGTATGATATCAGAGGACATTGACCCAAATCTCCACGATTTCAAGATCCAGCGTCGGTCGCCCCAGCATGCCCTTCAATCTCACTCAATAGTGTCATAAAGGGGTTTGGATTCTCAATCAATATCATGAGTTGCTCGATCTTCATGAGACAGCTCCTGTTGCCGTTTCCTGTTGGAGTTGAGGAGAGCTTCAGCAAACTCCGAGCGACAAACGGAGAGGAGTTTCTCCGCGTTAGGAATAATACAGTGTCCTCCGATGACGCCGGGATGGAACACTGGTCTAGCCTGCTTGCCTTCCCTTTCTGTCGAGCCAACGAACTCGACGACCTGATCGTACTGGGCCTCTAGTTGCCGACATATTCGGTGAATCTCCTGAAACCAAGACATCATCAGCCCTCGATAGGTGGTTTCGAAGATTTTGCCCATCTCAGTCTCGAGCGGCGAGGAACAGATGTACGTTTTCATACCCAGAGTTTCGTAGTACTCCTTTGCTTTTGCGCCTGCTTCCGGACTGACCGGGCCGATGAATTTTGTATATTGAAGAAGCCCTCTCTTCATGCCTTCCGAGATGTTCCCTCGCACCGGTGAATGGCATAGCAGGACTTTCTTTCCTAGGTTCCTGCCTACTTCAAGGGTTGTTCCAGGGGAAACCGTGGTCTCTACCAGCACGAGCTTAGGCGAAAAGCGTTCAATGTATCGAAGGGAGGACGAAACAAAGTCTGCTCGAGTTTGCTCCGGATACGTGATGTGCATGATGTCCGGATTCATTTCGACCTTCTTGTCCTCAACATCCAGCCATTCTACTTCCGGATAGACACCTCGAACTACCTCGAAGAGAGGCTTGCCCACTTCACCATATCCCACAATCAGTATTCTTCTCACTTGCCCAACCTCACTATCATGACAAGATGGTTCGAAGAAGAACCATTTCTAGTTACCGGCGAATTCCAGTCCCGTGTACAGATGAAGCAGTATGGCTTGCATTCGATCCCAGTTGTATTCAGTGAGAAACGCTTTCCTACCTGCATTTCCGAGAGCACGAAGCAACTGCTGGTTGCCCTTGAGTCGCATAAGTTCAGTTGAAAACCGAGTCCGTGCATTCTGGATGACTATTCCGCAGCCCCACTTTCGCGTTATTTCGGCGGCTAGCGTTCCGTCTCTTACGACCACCGGCACCCCGCATGCCATTGACTCAAAAAGCTTGATCGGCGTGAGAACCTTCGTGTTCGGACCTATGTCGCGGGTCACTGCGAAGCACAGGTCACTAGCCATGTAGTATGACAACAAATCTTCGCTGGGAACCCAACCTCTGAAATCAAACAGGCTCTCGATATCTTCGCTAACTGCTGTATTGATAAGTGGTGCCATGGTCTCTGCGGGGCCCGTGAATACGAATCTGAAGTCTGAAGGGCTGTCTCGTTTGAGGTCGCGAGCAGCGTCTAGGATCATGGCCAGATCATAGTCCTGCCTCGCCCGGCCTGAAAAAAGAACCATAAAAGCCGGGAGAAGCCCTAGTTTCCTCCTTGCAGCTAGTTGGTGAATTTGGGGGATCTCCCAAGTGGCAGGGCAGCAATAGATTACGACAACGGGCACTGTCGCCTTCTGACTCAGGTAGTTGCTAATAGCCTGATTCGCGGCTACGACTGCGTCGACCCGGGAGATTAGTGCTAACTCGAGTCGACCAACTATTCCGGCTACGAGAGAGCCATACCACTCTTCATATGCACCCGGTGTCAACTCATGACAGTCATAGACTAGGCGTACGCGATCCTTCAACAGCTGCCTCACTGCGACGCATCCTAGTAGGGTGTTGAAATCGTGTGCATGCAAAATCAACGCGCGAGCTTTCGCGATCGTCCGTATCACCCATAGAAAACTGATTGCTTGGAAGCAAAGTGCCGCCATCAGGTAGTACAGCCTCGAAGAGACCAGCACTGTGGTCCTGCCGAATTTCATGTTGTGAACAAGGCATTGGTCGATTCTCTCTACGGCTGGCCGTCTTCCTTCTCGATCCCAACACAGAACTTGAACATCAAACCCGGAGTTTGCCAGCGTACTTGCTTCACGTCTGACTCTGGTGTCGGTTGCGAACGTGTTGGCGACGACCATTGAAACAGCGCGCAAAGTTGTCAAATCATTCAACTGCTAGAAGCTAGTCCCTCGCGCCGAGGAATAGAAGTAGGAGTGGTGAAATTATTGGCCACCAGTCTTTGAGCGGCTGAATTTTGGAGTAGCCTCCCCTGTTGCTGAATGGATATGTCTTCGAAACCGGAACCTCTCTCATTCTATACCCCAAGGCCAAAACCTTGTAGTGAAGATAGTACTCAAGGCTGTAACCGTTGAGCCAAGTCTGATTGAGATTTATTCTAGGATCTCTTAATATGTCGAGCCTATAGCACCGGAAACCATTCGTCACATCAGTACACCTCTTATGGGTAAGCAGTGTCCAAACCAGTGGGTAGAGTCTGTTGAACAATACCCTGCTAAACGGCATTCTGCTTCTCTTCCCGCCTGGCTGATATCTGGAACCTTGCACATAGTCACACTCGCCTCTAGCCACAGGTTCGATGACTCGGTCAATCTCAGCTGGATCATCCTTTCCATTCCCAGCCATGATCACTGCAAGATCATGGCCGGTCTCTAGGAGGTACTCTAGACCTTGTCTCAATGAGGACCCCACCCCAGTTCGTCGCCCATTCTTGATGATGTGGACAGTGACACCGATCTCTCTAGCGGCTTCTCTGATCTTGTTCATATCTCGTCTCAGGGGAATATCTACCACTAGACAGACTGCGCTGATCGACCCTTTTCTGAAGCCACTCAGAACCCAGCAGACCGTATCGCTGTCTTGACCATAGATGGGTATCACAGCACCCACCTTTGGTGCAGTCGGGAAGACTTGTGGTTCGGACAACTGAACTGTCATTTGACTAGGGACCTAGCTGGGTTGCCGCAGACAATTGTACCGTCGGGGACGTCACTGATCACCACCGAGCCGGCACCTACCATAGCGCTTCTTCCAATCCTCACCCCTGGGAGGATAACTGAATGGGCGCCTACCGATGCGCCACTCCCAACAATTGTCTTGAGGAGCTTCCAATCGCCTTTCACATGAGGGTACTTGTCATTAGTGAAGGTCACGTTTGGACCTAGGAATACTTGATCTTCGATGATAACGCCGGTCGGTATGTACACATGGGGTTTGATCTTGCAGTTATCTCCCACCGTGACGCCTTCCTCTATATATACGAAGGACTCGATCCTGCAATTCCTGCCAATCTTACACTTGTACAGGTTAACATGGTCCCTCACCTCGGTACCCTCCCCGATCTCAGCGTCTACAATCTTCGAGAACTTTGGCTGTCTCAGGCTGGCCTGATTTCCCTCGGTAGGGCTAATCGTCTCAGGCCGTAAGTCATCCAACTCTAATGGATCACTTACCTCTGGCGAAGGGGGCTCGGTGACCATTGTGTACCCTAACCACGTAAGCAGTCCCAACACTCCCAGAAGAGCTACCAACGCGGTTAGTTGAAGGGTCAAGGTTGTGGCATACAGTAATCCCAGAGCGTACGCCACCATGCAGAGAGGGCCTGCTAGTAGGATCAGGAACCCTACATGCTTGTTATTGACCAGTTTCCCTACCACGCACTAACTTGGTTCTCGAATGTGAGGGTTTCTGCGAGTAACATCACGTTGCATGTCTTGGTATTCCTTCAGAAATCTTGAGCCAGACTCGGTGATTTCATAGCTAATTCCTTCCTGAGTTGAAACGGTACGCACAAAGCCCGATCTCACGAGCATGTCAGCGTACCTCGCAAGTGTAGCGTTGTCAGCACTTTCCTTATTCGAGACATTGCTTGGCTTTGAACCACTACTCGCCATTTCCAAGACCACGAAAGAACTAGAGCTGCCGTGCCGGAGGCTGTTGAAACAGCGATCTTCGTTCCACAATATCGGGCGAACTCCTCTTCAAACTTGTACACGCTTTCTCCGAGGACGAAGCGTTCATTCTGCAGTGCATGAACCGCTGCCTCTTTCATTTCCTCGTCGAAAACCGACTTTGCTAGCGGTATCTTCGGTCTCGGCGGGTGGGCGTTCACAGTTGCCTCGGCGGACTGATCCGTATTCATGCTACGCTAACCTCTCTGACTGGACCCTTTCGAGGCTGACCGAAAACCGCCTTCCGAGCGCGACCAAGGCCAGTCCGACTGTGAGGATCGTCAGCGAAATGACAGTTGGGGTGAGTCTGATGCCCCATGGCGTGTAGTTGAGCACGAGCCCGACCAACGGAACCAGTGCCAAGCTTAGCCCAACGCTCAGCGCGAAACGCTCGATTCCATCCAAGTCGCGCCCTTTCGGGAAGAGGGCCTCGACTGTCACGTAGCCCGGCAGGAATAGAACAAACACGGAGCCCAAGACCCATCGCACTGCCACCAGCGGAAGCTCGGCCGAAAGCGTGTAGATCGCAAGCACCGTCATCAGCGACGCTGCCACTGACGCATAGAACCACACGTTTCTTTCCCAAAGTCCAAGATACTCCCTCAGGGATCTCACATGCGGTGGCACATCTTCAGCCTCAACCTGATTCCGCTCGACAAGACGCCACACCAGATCCGTGACCTCAGTGTCACTTAAGGACGGGTTCTTCGCTTGAAGAGCATCCAATAACACTGGGACGGTCGTTGTGCCGTTCTTCCTCAAATAGTCAAGCGCCTGATCATCTAGGCTTTTCGCCGTGGACAAAACGAGATGCGGCTGCTTGCCGTTCTTCCCATTCATGCCAACGACGCCCGGCTGTCGCCACTGCTATATAGAATGGAGAATGATGATGCAAACGGATTGATCCGCGAATGCGCAGCTCCTGGAGAATTCTCATCCTCACGATCGCCACGATGCTTATTTTTGTCGCCGTGCAGTCGAACAATTTCACGTACCTTCGCGCAAATGAAATTCAACCCGGATTCAACCAGGCGATCACGCAAGTCCGCTTGGCCGAGTCGTCGGGTGCAACGCAGAGCGAGATCACTGAACTTCTCACACCGCTGAACAAGGCGCTCGACCTGAACGAGCAAGCACTTAAGCTGACGTCGCCCAACGACGCGCAGCGGCGCGCAGAACTTCTCACCCAGGTTAATGCGATGCTGAACGATGTGCAAACGAGGGCCAGCGAGCTGGAGACTGTAGCCTCCCAGAGAACTCGCACCAATACCCTGCTCGCGTACGTCTACGGCGGCATCGCGGCTGCAGTTGGAACATTCGCCTACGCGGTCCTCATGGTTTTCTATCGACGGTACCGTATCAAACGCACATCCCAAATGAAGGTCACCGCAAAATGAGCTTAATATCATCACAGAACAAGCGCACATTCATCATAGTCTTCATTACGCTTCTAGTCGTTTTCGAGATGATCGCGTACGTGGCCACGACTCCACGTCCACGCGAACAGTTCTTCCAGCTCTATGTTCTCGGCTCGAAGAGAATGGCCGCTGATTACTATCCAAACAACGACACCGATATTTCGCGCGGCGAAATGGTCACCTGGTACCTGGGCGCCACGAACTCCATGGGCAACGTCCAGTTCGCCGAGATTCGCGTTAAGCTAGGCAACCAGACCATAAAGCCGCCCGATGACCAACTGGCGCTGCCGTCTCCGGCGCCACTCGTCACAGAATTCAAACGCTTCACGCAAGACAATGAGACGTGGGAATTCCCGTTTGTCTGGCGCGTCACTAACGTCAGATTCGCGAACAACTCTGCAAAGATCTTGGAGCTTGAGATCAACGGTGAGACCTTTCAGGTAGTTGACTGCTCCGCTCGTGGCGGTTACAACTTTCGGTTGATCTTTGAGCTTTGGACATGGGATACGGGCACGGGAGCGTTTCAGTTCGGCTGGGTCACTGGCGGCGAGCATCGAGTGGCTTGGCTGCAAGTCTGGTTCAACATGACAACTCCTACAGCGGTGTAAGAGGCGCTGACTAATTCTGTCCAGCTCGTCGTCTACTGACCTTTCCGCTCAGAGCCCGCTACAGTGTCCGTCTGAGTCAAAGCGGGTTCCGACTCGAGTGGGACTGGTGGAGGTGTCGTTGCCATGGTCCACCCAATCCATGCCAATATTATGAGCACCCCTGCCACAGCGACGAACGCGGTAACCTGCAGAACCATAACCGGGAAAGCGTAGACGAGCCATGCGTAGACAATGATCCCAACCACGCTGCCGACAAGGAGCGCGGTGCCGATTGCTCTGTCTTTATTCATTCTACGTGTTTACCTCTAACAATCCAAGATACGTCTGGTATCGTGGATCTTGCAACCAACCTCGCACTCTTGGAGCCCAACTGAACACTCCACGGGGCTTGGCGAACTCCTGAAGCATCATCGTCGCTCTTGTTCTTCCGACTCTTCCGATGCGGCTAACCATCTGAACGATCTTCAATGCAACGCGTAGGGCCTGCACCATTAGTTTCGTGTTGCTGATTTTGCCCCTAGCCTTGGCTACCCATAAAGCGCACCGGAACAGCGCTCTATCCGCAGTATCAAGGTGTCCCCAATTCCCGTTTCTGAGGCCCCTACGCAGGAAACCAACCAAGCAAGGATAAGTGATAGAATTACCATCTTCAAGCAAATCACTCATCCAATCCTTAGCTGATCTACGGCCCGAATGATGCGATTGTGTAGTGGCCGCGAACACGGAAACTGTAGCACCTTGAACTCGAAAGAACCATCAATGGTTATAATTCATTGCGAGTTGCACACTAGAATACAGGCAAGGGTCTTCTATGAGACTTGTTCTTTTTACTTGTTGTTGTCAAACCTCGTTCAGAGAGCACAGCTCCTCTAGAAGTCGTGTCGGGAACTTTATTATTGCGCCGACCACGACCTAACCTTGAATGGGAAGCCACTTTGGTTTATTGCAACGGTTGCGGTACCAGACCCGCCCAACACGACAACTACTGCCGAACCTGCGGAAAAAAGATCAGCCATCTCCCTATGCTTTGGAGGATAAGGCAGAATGTCTCTGTGCCTGTTCGGCTAGGGGCCAGAATGGAAATTGAGACTAGAAGACCTGTCATGAGAACTATGGAAAACAACTCCGCAATCAATAGTACAACCGACGCCAACCCAAACGTGGCAATGGTCGCTCGGTCTGGAGAAGTAATGACCAAAACTGAACAAGTTCACAGGCAAGATGCGAACTTTGAGTTGGCGCCGAGCCTCCCGGAAGAAGAGGAACTAATCGTCAAGATGAAAGAATTAGAGACGACCAACCTTCGCGCCAAATCTCGGAAAAAGGGAATTCAACCCTCAACTATCGCGGGCTACACCATGGTTGCCACGGGCGTTATTTCTCTAGCGTTGTCAGTCTATGTCTCATCAACAATCCTCGTCTTCATGGGTCTGGGGCTCACGTTCTGGGGGGCCCTCCTCCTATTTATCAGGCCTCAGAAGTACGTGAGATCGGCGCTCATGGACTCCACCGCGCTCTCGTCCATGAGAACGATCGACCGTGTCATGACAAGCTTGGGTTATCTTGAGAAGGGCATCTACATCCCGGGGGGAAATCCTGAAAGAGCGGTCGTCTTCGTCCCTTCCGAACCATTTGGGAGAATTCCGAAGGCCAAGGAGATTGAGGATCAAACGTTCATCGAGAACCCAAAGGGCATTGTTATGATTCCTCCCGGTCTCGCGTTGGCAAACTTGATCGAAAAGGAACTCGGCGTCGATTTGAAGAAATGCAGCCTGGAAGCTCTGAACGAACGCTTGCCGAAGCTGATCATTGAGGATCTGGAGATAGCACAGAACTTTGAAATGCACGTCAACGGCGACGAAGTGCGCTTCAAGTTCGATGGATCAATCTACTCCGACTTCTGCCACAAACTCAGTAACAGCACGAGGGTTTGTGCAGGTCTGGGGTGCCCGATGTGCAGCGCCATGGCATGCGTGCTCGCCATATCAACAGGCAGACCCGTTTCATTCGAAGGGGACAAGTTTTCCGCAGACGGCAAGTCACTCGAATCCTCTTATCGCATCCTCGAGGCTTGAAGCTCAATGTGGTTCCCGCTGGGTTTCGGGGATCTCAGCCTCTGGACTGCCGTCGTGGCGATAATACTGCTCATCACGTCCGAGCTGTTGTCGCCCCAGTACGGAATGACAGGGATCATGATAAACAGACGTCGACTGCGTTTCGTAGCTCTTATGGTCGCCTTCGTCTTCTTGGGCACCGTGGCCTACAGAGTCTACGAAATAGTCATCAAACCGTGACCTTTAGCCCAAGGCATGTGAGTCAGACTATGATCTAGGGTGCGTTTCTCTATTTGCTCAGGTTCGAGCACAGGAACACTATTTATCGTTAGCACGATGATGCTGCTGGCCATCGGGCCCGAATCCGCTAAAGCGCTACTCGGAAACGCTCAAACTTTTCTCAAGCGACCGTCTCTTTGCCTCAACAACTTCGGAATGCTTTTGCAGTTCACTAAAATCTTCCAGAAACTGGCGGCCCTTCTCTGTGGCCACGTAGATCTTCTCTTTCTCGTTTCGCGCTTGCAGAAGGCCGAGGTTCACAAGCATCTCTAGGTACTTCTGGAGAAGGTCGAAGCTAAGGTTGCCCTGGTACATAATTCGTGTCTTTCGGGAGCCGTTCTTTGCGATTTCAAGGATGCCTGCGGTTATCTCCATCCGGTTTCTGTAAGGCCTTCTGCGGCCGTTTGACTGTTCCATGTAACCCCATTTGGCACCCGAAGGGCGTGGGAGGGTAGGGTACAGGCTGAAAAGGCAGTTGTGAAAGTCTTTTCTAGAACATTAATCCAGTCCGCTTCACGCGTAAATAGACTCTCGTTCATTGTCCAAGGCAAGAACTGAGAGCACACTCGCCACCTCGTTAGGTGAGGGGCCCCCAGTCACTCTAATCATCATCTCCGCTCCTCCTAACGATTGGGCAAAGCCATACTTCACCAGAAAACCCAGCGCCGCATTCACCGCTTCAGGTTCGAAAGACGACTCACTAGCTAGATCCTGTCTCGTGTGCCATCTCCCATCCCTAGCCAGGAACCACAACTCGTCAAGAACGGTTGCGAGCCGCGACAGTTTCAACGCGCCTTCCACTGACCCTGCTGACAAGCGCAGAGTTGAACCCATTTCGACATCGGCATAGTGCGCGTTGAAGTCTCTAAACTAAAAACATCGATGAGCTGATGTACAAGAAAGTTGCCATGCCAGCTTCTATAAATCGTGTACTACCAACAGATCAGCGGTCGCACGGTTCCGCTGATCGAGAAGGATTCGATTAAGGTGTCTTCTGGACGAAGTACTCTGAAAGATGTGTATACTCTTTCAGGAATTCGATTCCTTTCTCCGTGGCTTTGAACATGTTTGTGCCAGTTTCTTCGTCCACGAACCTCATAAGCAGGCCCTTATTTTCTAGAAACGTTAGGTACTTTTCGAGTTGCCTGTGGCTCAAATTCGCCTTATACATGATGTGCGTTTTGAGCGTTCCGCTGCCCGCAACCTTCAACATGCTGCCCAATATTTCGACTCGTGTCCTATTACCGAACTGTTCCTGGCTCTCTTCTAGATGAAGCACTACGAACTTGACCCGCTTGAAGGTCTATGCTTGTTTCAGTTTCAATATAAAAACTGCGTGGAAAGAAAAAACTTAGCAAATCCATAACTCACCGGATATTCCAGGTTGAACAGTTGAATGCCCAAAACAATATGCGCTAACCACACATTTCAACGGAAACTGTGACGAAAGAAGTTGGACGAATGAATCTGCCCCGTGCGACCAACAGCCACCGTTAATGTCTCAGGTTTATGTTTCCTCTAACACATCCAACGCATCGACTTCTGCTAAGGCTCTTAGACGTTCTGTCGACCATGTGCCTGAAGATCCACTGGAATTCTGATTGACTAGAGAGAGGGTTAATCCGTGCTCCATTCTCAGTTTCTGAAGAAGAATTCATCAAGGAAAATTGGAGCGAAACAACTGCGGCTCATTTCGGTTCTTTATTGCAACAATATGTGGAAGCTGGAATGAGCGCCAAAGGACTAAGATAGAATATGCTTGTTGTTGGTGTTTGTTGGATAAGAAGGGGGGAAGTTCTACAACGTTCGACGCTTAGAGGCGTCTGCGTCGTAGTACGTAGAGTGATGCTGCTAGCGCTGAGAATGCTACAACCGCTATTGATGTGAACTCTGGCACCGGGATGTTGCTTCGTTCCAGTTGGAACGAGACGCCCGATGAGCTTTGTCCGCTGCTGATGGTGAGGGATTGGCTTACTGTGGTGAAGCCTTGGTTACCGCTTGGAGTCCAAGCGATGACCTGCATGTTGTACTGACCTGCGTCCAGGTAGGCGTCGTAGAATCCGTCACGAGTCCACGTGCTGAAGGTTTGGTTGCCCGTGGCTGATGCAAACTGGATCGTGTCCCAGGACTCTGTGCGGAAGTCGTTCGCCCACGTGAATCCGTAGACGTTTCCGCTGATGTACCCGCGCTTGTCAAGTTCGTAGATTGCTGAGGCTTCTGCTCCTAGGTGAGCGTTGGGTATACTCCACACTTGGCGTTGAGCATATGGACCTAAGCCGTTTGCAGCTAAGCTGTCACCCGAGTATCCGAAGGGTCCCGCTGGGCTTCCCGGAATCGTGTGGAAGCTATCGCCTTCCAGTAGACCTTCAGCTGCTGGGAACCAGTTCGACTGAAGCGGGAACCCGTCAGCGCCGAAGTTGTTCTTCGGGTACAGGTTCACCGTGTCAACCTCAGCAGTCCAGCCACCGCTGTAGCTGCTGGGTATGGTGGTTGAGAAGCCGTCAATACCGTAGAGGTACGAGTCGACTTTCTGTCCGCTTGAACCGTCCCATGCCTTAGTGTGCAGTATACTGGAACCAGATCCATCTAGTGGGTCACCGTCGTAGTCATACATTCCGTACAATTCGACGCGTACTTGTTGCGTCCGAGCCGGAATGGCTCCACGCCAGTAGCCTTCACCCCAACCTTTCACGTTCTTCTGTATGTTGTAGAACGAAGACCAAACTTGGCTTGCCTGCCCTTGGTTGCTGTCGAAACCTTGCCAAACGGCGATGCCTGGGGACGATGACCCATAATAGTCACCGAACCAAATGAAGCCATCACCGTTAGCTGTGCCACCGTCGACACTCTTCAAACCATTGCCCACATCAGGCGATGGTGAGAACGGGTCGGGGTAGTAAGTGTAACCGCTGCCAATGCCGCTAGCGTCCCTCCCGCGACCAACCGCGTCGGTTGCATCCTTCAGGTGGAATTGGTCAACTGCCTGCGATGATTGCGTGGCAACCAAGTTGCCGGCATCGTCGAAGAGTCTTACTCGCATTGTCATGTTGAAGTCGGTGGGTGTGAAGATGCCCTCTTTCTTGAAGGGTATGTTGATGGTGACGTTGACACCTTGCAGTAGGTTCACTCTAATGTCGCCAAATCCACCCTTCGGTGCGTAGACACTGAACTCCTGGTGCTGCACGTATCCTGGCGTGAACCAGAACGCCGTGTAGGTTCCAGTTTCCAAGCCTATGCTCGTCGTGAAGGGGGGTGCACCTCGCCTGTAGAGTGAGGGATTCGCCAAGAAGCCGCCACCATACTGGCCTATGTCCCAGTACTGGAGATTACCACCAAACTCCCAGCCAGGGCCGTTGTCAGCTCCATCCGATTCGAGGTTGTTGACACCGTCGAACTCTTGCACCTCGACGTTGGTAGCCCCTGCTATTTGACGCACGTCAATGTCTCCGTACGCGTATCCATTCTGATCGAACACGTACCCTCGCAACTCAGTGCCCGGTAGCTCCCACGGCTTTGCGGTCGTGGGGTGCTCCCAGTCGATACTGTAGATGGTGATGTTGAGTATGGCTCCACGGTAGAGGTGGTTGCTGATCTGCGCAGGGTTGCCGCTCAACGTAAGCGAAACGGATTCGAAGGTTTGCTGAACGTACCCACGCATATACACGTAAACCGTGTATGTGCCTGCGGGTAATCCGTAGTCACGATGGCCTGCTGGGATGAAGTCAGAGTATTTGATTCCGAACGTGTCGGGTCCCATCATGCCGAACCCGTTGATCTGTATGCTTCTGTTCTCATCAGTGCCCAAGACATGTGTGAAGTTCAGGCCCCACAGCACTCCGTTCGAATCGCGAACCTCAGCAATCAGGTATCTGCTACCTGCTGCTAGGCCGTTCTTCGGACTGGGCCCAAGGCAGCCGTTCACCGCGCATTCTTGTAGCGTGCCTGGCAAGTCGTGGAAGTGAACGGTCTTGTTGATGGTACTGCTGATTCGAAGGTCCATGGGCATGAATACGTCTCCAGCCCACTCATCCTTCGCAACATCAAAGTAGTACTCGTCAAGCGTCTGGCCGTCTTGGAGTGTTTGCGTGTATCCGTTGATCCACGCCCTCACCCAGTACCGACCAGCCGTTAAGCCGTTGACCCATGTTGCCAAAGCCTGTGGAACGTGTCCATCAAAGTCTGTTGGTGCACCGTAAACTCCCTTCACTCCGAATCGGTAGATGAAACTGTTCGAGCCACCACCGTTCGTGAATTTGCCTGCTCCGTCAACCCACCAGTACTGCGCTGGACCAACACCGTTCTGCTTGCCGCATAGGTCGTTCTTTCCACCGCATTGCACTCCGTTTTCAGCGAAGTTGTTGGCGAGGGGATAGTTTTGTGCTGGGAAGAATTGGCTGTAGTACGATCCACCCCAAGCCGCATTTGCTGCGAACCACGGGTAGGCCACGGGCCTGGGTGTTGGACAACCAGACGCGTCATGCGTACTCGTTGAAACAGTTTCGCAAGCACTGTTAGGGGGGTAGGCGCCTTTATTCATGCCTCGGAAGGAATCCCAATCATAAGCCATGAATGGTGGATGCGTCAAGTTCAGAGGTGAGAACGCTCTAACACTGCTGCTAGCGTAATCGTTGGCGCCGTAAAGTTCCACGTACACCGGTCTCGGGTTGCTTGGCCAAGGTTCTTCACCAAACAAGTGTTTGCTGTAGATTTGTCCATTGACAACTGGTCCTGGGTTCAGGTAGATGTCCAAATGGAACGATTGGCCGGGTAGTATGGTTACTTGTGATGCGACGAGCTGCGCGGGGTACCCTGCTGCCTCGGCGTATACGTCGTATACACCTGAAGCGACGCCCTCAACTTCAAAGTGACCTTGAGCTGAGGCGTTGAAGTAGCCCATAGCAGTTACGTTGCGACCAGTCGACGGATGATCCGGCTTGTACGGGTCAATTCCTGTGCCAACAGCCCAAACCTTCCCTGGGAAGTTAATGGGTTGCTGGTAGAGGGTTTGGTTGAAGGTACCATACCGGACGGTTCCGGTTATGATGCCTGGGTCAACTTCACCTTTAACCAGCAAAACTGGATAATTCTCAACTGGAACAGTAGCATTAGTAGCACCAGACGATGGAATGTACAGTGGGTTGTTAGGTACAGGGCCAGTCCAGCATGCAGCTGTTGCAACGGTCGGGTCACATTGGAACCCGTTCGTGAGGAACGTGCGAGCCATTCCTGGCCAGTTAGTGTTGAGGAATTCGTCCCACAAGAAGACTTTGAAGAAGTATTTTCCTGCAATTTTCGGCGCCACTACACTGTTGATTTTCAAGTAGTACCATTCCTGGTACTTGTGTTGTGGCCAGAAGTGAATGTCACCCTGAAAGTTGACTTGCCACCAACCGGGGCCGAATGCGTCCCAGCTGTTTGCCTTCTGAATAATCATGTCGTTGGCGGTCGCACCAAAGGTGGACTCCACGAGCCCCGGGTTATTCAGAGCGGCGGTCAAGTCGAATTCGGGTGGAATGTAGATTGTTACACCAGTGTAGTTTGCACAGTAGCCAAATCCGGGGGTACCACAGTAGCCAAGGCCAGTATGCCAGCCTGCGAAGGCTGTGGGATCGCTGAAGTTGATCGCGAAGACCAACGGTCCAGTGTTCGGGTGGTCGTCAGTTGAGGTCAATATTGCACCGAAGGGTGCGTAGGTATTGCCATCAAGCTGATAGACACTAGCCTGCTGACCGGGTGGATTACCGCCTGGGTTAGGCGATTGATAACCCGGAGGAAACAGGCCTACAGGCCCGCCTGTGTACGGTCCACTGAACGCTCCAGCACCTGCGCCTGGCGAAACGTACATGAGTGGCCCTGCTACGTGCGGGTCATAGTCGTTCGCGTGGAATCTGTAGTTCGGCGTCAAATCGCCCAACGTAAAGTGGGCACTTGCAGGAGCTATGATCGCTACGGAACTCAAAACAAAGATTGCGATTGTAAGCACGGCAACTAATTTCTTATGCAATCTTTGATTTCCCCAAAATTCAGCTCTTATCCATACCACTTTCGAGGCGCGTATATAAAACCCTCAATGCTAGGATGCCATTTAAGAGAAGAAGGGTTGCGTCTCTGCTTAGTTGAGCCTATGTGGATGGGGTGGGGTATAGTTCTCTGGAGAGAACGTTTTGCTGAAGGCTTAGGATTAGTGTTCTAGAATAGGCTACCGCAACCTCCATACCTGCGAGGAAAAGGGAACAAGAACTGGCGAGCCACTCAAATTGTGTAGAACCTATCTTGCGCTGCTTCTCTTGGTCGTTACGATAGTTGGAACTCCATGGAACTTAGCCATGGCATTTGGCAGTGCTTATGCGCATGTTCCGGAAACTACGGCTCCCGGCATATTTCAGGAGCCGAGAACAACTCGGCCCGAGAACTTCACCGAACTGGGGGTTCTTCAGAACGGGGACTTCGAAAATGGCCTCCAAGGATGGACAATCGCTAATCATTTTGTTGGCGGGGGGAACGGTTACCCTTCAATCTCGGCTTACTTGGTTCATTCGGGATCCGCGGCTTTGGCTTTGAATTTCTTGTCTTCAAATTTCGGTGGGGGTACAGGACAACCATTGGAGTTGACAGGGGTGTTTCAGGCGGTTGATGTTCGCGAGCTACGGGGCCTCCATGTGGAGGCGTGGTTCATGATGCTTGGCACTGTGTCGCAAATTGCCGCTCGGATGCGGGTTCAGGTGGGAGAGTTTACAGTGAACTACTACGTCGCCTATGACAGTGAGCAGCACCTTCGCCAGTACGACACAGTCCAGTCAAAGTCCATTTTCGTTTACCAGGCCGGCTTAGGTTCAAGTGAATGGTTGCACTTGAATCGCGATGTGGGGGAGGACCTCCATTCCCTGTTCGGCCCGCAAGGGTTACAGATCTTTGAGCAGAACAAAACAACAATCACCTTAGGATTGGAGTTGATGGGTTTCGGATATATCCCCACGTACCAGATTATGCTCTGGGATGATGTGCAAGCAGCCGCACTGGTTCCCATGAACTCAACCGAAACAACAACCACGACCACAACGACCGCGTCTAGCACAACTGCGGTGTCCACGTCCGCGCCGGTAACAGTTGCCATTTCGACTGCAACGTATTCTTCTAAAACATCATCAATAGGAACGCCAACTGAAGCAATGGTACTTGGCTTGTTTCCGCCAATTCCATTCTACGTGGCCGTTGCCGTTGTCTTGGTGTTAGCTGGGGGGTTCGCGATGGCCGCTTTGTTGCGGGGCAAGCAAAGACGTACTGGCACCGGAATTCGTTGTGGGTCCTGTGGCTATGACAAAGACATTCGGCCAACGGACAACTATTGCCCGCGTTGTGGAATGCGCCTTAGCCCTGGTGGGGTGGAGACCGCGGTTAGTGCCTGACCTTGGTAATCCTGTTCTTTTTTCACTCCTGAGTCCTGAATCTCTGGCGGTAGTTCCGGGTCAATCGGTGGTGCGGTTCGGTTTCATGTGATGTATTCGGTAGCGCACACATTCCCGGCTAGCAGGGAGTTGGGCCATGTCCAGGTGTGAGATAGTGTCAGTGAGGGCTTACGCCTTCGTTGTCGAGCAGTGCGAACGCATGCTCCGAGCTGCTCTTATCGTGAGAATTGAGAAATTCGAGATGGTCTTCGATTGAGCCGACCCATGAAACGGTACTAACCACTCTCATCAAGAGAGCTGGGCTGCTTCTCTCTTCTTGGCCCAGGTTCTCTAACTTCGACTGGGGGCATCTCCTCGCTGGGGCTGAGCGTAATCTCATGGTAGCGCTCCAGGAAGCTTGATCCAGCCGCGGTCAGTTCATAATACATGCCCTCGCCTATGGTGCGCGTCACGAGGCCCGATTTCAGCAACGTTCCGATAGAACGTTGAAGTTGCGAATTACCTTCAATTTCCTTACTCGTAACTTTCCTTGCGCTCATCAACTCCAGAGCATCAAACGTGCTGTCGGTTGAAGTCTGCGCTGGCTTCATTATCGGAAGCGGTCTGTCCCATATGGAAGAACGTATGTGTTCTAAGGTTTCAACTGTGTGCGCTCCTATAAGTCCCGATTCGGATGATGTGTCATGCCGTACGATGCTGTCAACGAAATTCGAAATTTCCGAAGCGATTGTGTTGCTGGGTAAGACGGGAATTTCATGGTATGAGTCGTGATTACTCTTGCGCACGGTTTGTTTGATACAATCCACCAACAATGTCGCGTTAGAGCCGACAATCGTGACCTCTCTGACTTTATTCGGATGAAGCCAACTTAGTTCTATATGTGCGAAGGTGTCATTCGGGAATTCTGCAATCACGTAGGCAACTTCACCGCGCTCTCCGCGAAAACCTCTCGTGATTCCATTCACTTCTTGGGGCCACATGCCGAAGAGTTGGTTCAAGATGTCTACGGGATGAGGACCTAAGTCGAACACTATGTCTCTGTCAGGGAAGAAGGCCCGATCAGTCCACTGGATTCTAACGTAGAATAGCTTGCCAAGCTCGCCTTTGTTCATTACGTCTCGTGCTGCATGTAAGGCGGTGTTGAATCTGAAGACATGACCAACATGAATTACGAGCCCTCGCGATCTCGCAAGCTCAACCAACTCGTAGGCTTGATGTGAATTAAGCGTCATGGGTTTTTCGACGAGCACGTTCTTTCCCGCGTCCAGCGCCATCTTTGCCGTTGAGTAATGAGTTGGATTTGGCGATGCGATGTGCACGGCCGCTATTTCCGGATCTTGCATTACATCAGAAATCTTCTGCGTTAAGCGACTCTGGTCGATAGATGAGGTCTGCTTGCTTATGAGGAGGCCGCCCAGCGCGGCAAGAGAAGGGTCACACACTTTGACGAGTTTGATTTTCCCGTTCTTCTCTGCTGGTAGGTATTCAGATACTAGCTTCTTCCCCCAATAACCGGCCCCTATCACAGCTACTCCTACGCGATCTGTCATTTGCTTTCCATCTGAACGGGGAAGATTGTTATTGCACAGTATACGGGTCCATATTGATAAGCGGTTTGATTTAGGGAAAACTTTGGTCTTCCTTAGGCTTAACTCATCCTTACTTCTCTATAGTAATCTACTCACATTTGCAGATTATTCTGGTAGAATTCACGCACTTTCTCGCTGACAAAATCCACTTCTTCCTCATTCATGGTTGGGTACATTGGGAGGCTGAGCACTTCCCGGCAGAGGTTTTCTGAGAGGGGGAATTCTCCGCCCTTGTAACCGAACATTTCGCGGTAGATCGGTTGCATATGTATTGGTTCTTCATAATGAATTCCAGTCTCCACCCCAACACTTTGTAGCCAATCGCGTAGCTCTCCTCGCCTCTGACACCTGACCACATACATGTGGTAGACCGGATTGACTGTAGAATCTGGTGCAGGCGGTATGGTGACTTGTTTCACTTCTGAGAGGGATTTGTCGTACCTAGCTGCGACTCGCCTTCTTGCCTCGTTCCATCCATCCAATCGTTTCAGTTGCACGCGGCCAATCGCTGCTTGAATCGTGTTCAGTCTCTCCGTGAAGCCCACTGAACTGTGGAGGTACTTCTTTCCCTTGACTCTGCCACAATCCCTTAGGCTTCTCACAGTATCCGCAATCGTTTCGTTGCCCGTAACTACCATTCCTCCGTCGCCGCCCACGGTCATGTTCTTTGCTGAATAGAATGAGAAACATCCCACGTCACCCAGAGAACCTGTCTTCCGTCCTCCGTAGGAGGCGCCATGGGCTTGGCAAGCGTCCTCGATCACGAGTAATCCGCGTTCCTTTGCTATCTCAGATAGCTCCTTCATTTGCGCTGGGAATCCGTACAGGTGCACGGGCAGCAATGCCTTGGTCTTGTTGGTGAGAGATGCGCTCACTTTCGCGGGATCGATTGTGTAATTCTTGAGCGATACATCAGCGAATTGGGGCGTGCCTCCGGCGTGGATGATGGAATTTGCAGAGGCCACGAATGACATTGGGCATGTTATGATGTCGCTTCCGCGAAGGTTTGAGGCGATCATTGAAAGTATGAGTGCGCTTGTGCCTGAAGCTGTGGCAACTGCGAATCTCGTCCCACAGTACTTTGCGAACTCTTCCTCGAACTTGTATACGCTCTCTCCTAGGACGAAGCGTTCATTCTGCATAGCCGCTACTGCGGCTTCTTTCATTTCCTCGTCGAACACGGGGTTCGCGAGTGGGATCTTACGCGTCATAACTTTCAACACCTATCTACCGAACATTTCTCAGGTTGCTGGTTTGCGACGTTTGCGGACTTAATGAGCGTTTCTGCCAGCGACTTTTCAGTTGCGTGTTTGAAAAAGGCATTATCCCAACACTTTACTACCCGTCCCGAATGCACAGCTGGGAGTCCCAAATTGTGGATGACAAATGGGCTACGGGGTTTGATGAGTGAGAGCGAAGTTTAGACTCTGTCTTCTGGTCGTCTCCTTCTTTAGCCTCTTGTGCTGGGCTTATTCTGTTGCCATGCAACTCGTCAATCCGGAGGCAGTGTATTGGGAGTTAGCTTGGTGGTTACCTTGGGTTCGCATTGACTATTTCGGGGAAGCCGGGTTCATCATCTCCTTCTCGTGCGCGATTGCGTGGGCATTGACCTCTGAGTTTGAGGCAAATTTGAAAAGAACACCTTAGCGTTCATCAGACGGTTCTTCGCTGGTGTTGATTGCTCTATCGTTCGTTACATTGCCTCTTAGACTACTCCGTCAAATGTTGTCTGTAGGATTCAGTCCCGATATCAACCATGATGGTTTGGGAGTTGAATGTTTGACCTCATTCTGTGAAGAATCATGGTTTCGACATTTCAAAATTCCTCGGCAAAAGCTGAAAATCTGTTTAAGACACCCGCGAAGCAACCGCTTGGTGCTGGTGGGCACAACGGCAGAAAACACGGTCGGGGAGCGTTGCGTTACGCATCCCTGTAAGCTGGCACGGTCACCTTATGGCGACACTCTTACTGACAACGATTTCTGCGCGACATGTGAATTAGACTGGGAGGAACACTGGGCCGAAACCAGGTACTGGTCAGATGGTACTGCAATATCAAATAACCTGGCCTCTCTGCTTTCGTGAGACCGGGTTAAAGTCGGTCAATGGCTTGTAGAAATAGTAGTTTCTCGTGATCTGCGACATGCCTTTGCTTGTCGTCTCGCCCCGAAGATACTTTCCCACCTCGTTGCCGGGGAACGTTTTTCGCGGCTTTCTGGACCAAGTCAACCGTCCCTTGAGCGTTAGTCTCCTCTCATCATGGAAAGGAGTTTCGTTTCGTAGTCGAATATCGGGTTTGCCAACCAAGCAACTATGCGGGGCCGACATAGTAGAGATCTCAGATTCGAAACGTCCCCATTATCGACAGCTCCTGCAATCGGGGCCAAGGTCAGATAGATGGCCAGGAAGAGGAAACCGCCGACGATCAAATTGCTTATTCCAATTCCCATAGTATCTAGTCGGATCAGTGCGATTGTTGGGACAGCAGCACCTAAAGAAACAAGTAGAATTCTTCCGCTGGCTTTTAGATCAGGACGAGCGCCAAGCAAGACGGAAGCCCGGTTCAGTCCGTACACTGTTGAAATCGCACTCGCAAGGATGTACGCGATCAGTAGCCCTAGTGGCCCCCAAAGCCATGTGAGGGCCGGACACAACGGCACGTAAATCGCGAGCGTCAAGATGCCTATTTTCAGGACGGTTCGAGTCAGGGCGACTCCGTTCAGAAAACTTCCGAGAATCAAGTAACCGACACCTGTCAAGAGGTAGAGCGAAGACAACAGTACGAGGTACTGGGGAGCGAACGCGTAGCTGCTGCCAAAGGTTAGGTAGATGAGATCTCGCGAGAAGATCATGACCACGATGGATGCAGGGATCATGAGCAGCGACGAGTACTTTACCGCTAACACAAACGCCCTCACAAGGTCGCCGCGTTGGTTCTTGGGATCCATCTTCGAGAACATTGGAAACATCGCTGTCGTGATAGGGTAGGTGAGAATCGTCATGAATGCGGTGAATGCCCAGGTTGCACTGAAGTTCCCGATCTGCACGTTACTTGCGAAATGAGCGAGCACGATGTTCTGGTATTGAGTGAGAAACACGGATAAGATTGCGGCGGCATAGAGAGGCAAACCATAGCCAAGTAGTGTACGCAACTCCATCGATGCCAGATTAGTTGGGCGACCTGAAGAGCGCGCATGTTTCGTGAAGAGAAGCATCGCGCCTGTCAGCCCAGCCGCGGCATAAGCCAGCACGTATCCCCAGATCGCGCCAGTAATCCCCAAGCCAACAAAGACAAGCACAGGCGCAAGCGTGCCCTTGAGGGTTGCCTGCATGATCTGGACGCTTGCACTGTACTGCATCAGATCTTGTCCGATGAATATGTTGGTCGTCGCGTCGTAGATAGCTTGGAAGACGATCATCAGCGAGGCGAGTTGAATGAATGGAGCTAACTCCGGCCTATTCAGTACAATGGTTGCGATCGTCGCTGAGCCGGCGTAACAGACTACGGAGGCTATTGTGCTGATTGCGAGTTTGAGGAGAAATCCTAACTTGATCAGCCTGTTTGCTCGCGCGTGGTCGCCTTCGGCTCTGAGCCTTGCTGGTAATCTAATCAGCGCATAGTTCATGCCCACATCCGCGAGAGCCACAAGGAGCACAGGAACCGTGACAGTCAACGTGTAAAGGCCATAACTGAATGGCCCAAGAAGACGCGCAACAACGATCGCGCCCACTGCTAAGATTACGGTTGAGGAAGCGTTTCCGATGAACAGGAATAGTCCGCCTCGAGCGGCTTTCTGGGCGATCGTGGTCAACTCATCGGAGGACATGACTTTCAACTCGTCTTATCGGGGCGCTTAGCGTGGTGTGGTAAGTCGCTGCAGCTTATGGCATACGGTTCCAAACCCAGAGACTTAGCCTCCTCAATCCGAAGGCGACTCACTGATTGCTTTGCTTGAGACGAAGCTTCCGTATCTTCTGGACAGCAAATCGAGCATCTGCCTAGGAGAAAGGATCCTAATTCCTTTGAATTTCTTGAGGTCCAGCAGGTGATGGTCTCCGCTGACCACGAATTCGCATTTTCCATCGTAGGCCGCGTTCAGAATCGTGTTGTCTGCGGGATCTTCTTTCACGGCCTTGAATTCAGATCTAACCTCAATCATCTGCGACGTTTTCCTGAGGAGCCTCGCCAACTCTTCAACGCTGGCGAGAGTGTAGTCAAACCTGACGAGCAGCTCATCCCTTGCCATCACTCGCGTAAATTCTCGGATTATTTGTTCAGAGAGAACAAGTTGCATGTCTTCAAGGGTCAGGGCGACGTCCAACACTCTTGCCGAATTCCCTGTCCTTGAAATGAAGGCGGAGACCAATACGTTTGTGTCGAGTATTACTCTCATTCACGCGACTTTCTAACAGCGTGGACGAGCCTCTCGATTTCCTTCTCTGAGAGGCCGTGCGTTTTGACGGAAGACCTAGCCTCAGCGAGAAGCTTCTTGAGTTTCAACTTCTCCTCGGAGAGTTGGAGCTTTCTCAGGACTATGATGTCTTCAAACCCGACGACGAGAAACTTGGTCCCTTCCTTCAACCCCATCTTTCTTCTGACTTGGGTCGGGATCACAACCTGCCCCTTTTGTGAAAGCCTGGTTAGTTCAAGAGCCATACGATTCACTTAGTAAGATATGTCTTACTTCGGCCATATATGCCTATCTCGTTCGTTCACAGGGCTTCATCACTTGTCCTTGGACGTCGCATCGGCACCTAAAGCGGGGACGACTTATGCCGAACGGGTCAGAGAGAAAATCGCTTGGCCAGTCACGATTGTTTCCTCAACGAGACTATCTTGTCGGTCGCTTCGCGGGTTTGGACTACGTATCGGCTATGCTCAAGTTTGATGAGTAGCTTGCTCAACGAGTAAGGTTCGATACTGACCGGCTTTCTGGGCGATCGTGGTCAACTCATCGGACGACATGACTTTCAACTCATCTTATCGGGGCGCTTAGCGTGGTGTGGTAAGTGGGCGTGCGCATTACTGAGATTGCGGAGTCTTATTACTCTCATGTGACATCCTCCCACGGCTAAAGCTCGTGGGCTTCCTGGTTCCTTGATCCTGCTTGCTTCACAACTACGGGTTGTTGGAGTAGAGGCTTGATCTCCGCACGCGTAGATTCGGCTGTGCCCCAACCTACTTTCTTCAATATGTTTCGTGCGGCGTTCAAATCCCTGTCAATAGTAAGTCCACACTTCGGACATTCATGGATTCTTTCGGAGAGGTTCTTTGGAACATGGAATCCGCACCTTGAGCAATCTCTCGTAGTTCCATACGGGTCCACTGCCTCCACGCTCTTACCAGCTTCTTCCGCTTTGTAAGATGTGAAAAGTAGTTGACCCCAGCCAGCGTGAATTGTCCCTTTGAGGTTATTTTCACGACTTGGCTGACAGCCGCCGACCTTCCCCTGGCTAAAGTAAGGATTCCTTACACAAATACCTAGTCCACCAATGGTCCATGATGCAGGCAACTCAGATGTACATGGGAAGATCAGACTAGCGGCGATCTAACCAGTAAACGCCTTTCTCCTAATGCCTATGATTCTCCACCCGGATTATTTTGGGGTGATGTTAGAAAGAACGTGTGATTGGTTTGAAGTTTGGTCGGGTCTGCTGTTGTTGGGATGCGTAGGTGGCTAATGCAAGGCTCCACAATTGATCGTAATGAGTTCAGGCTGGGTGACTGAATTTTTGGCCTCCCAGATCTCTTAGGTTCGCGTTGACAGGTGATCTGGGGATCGGATGTTGTCGCGCTTGCGGACACGCAAATCGCTTCGAAGGCTCTGTGGGACCTTATGATGTGTCAGCAGGTTTATGTTATACGTTGCGTATAACAGAACCTTGATCGTGCTTGACTGTCGTTCCAATCAGACTGAGCCGTCAGGATGCAAGGAAGCTGGACCGACTAGTTAAGATGGGAATTTACCGGAGTCGGACGGAGGCGATAAGGGCCATGATCCAAGTAGGAGCCGATGAGCGGGTAGCCAAATACCTCATGAACGAAACCGTTCGGGATGCTTTGAATGAGCTCCTAGAATACGAGAAGCGTGACGGAAGCAACCCCCTTCGCATAATCACAAGGAAGACTGCGGCAGAGATTGTAGCCGAAGGTAGGCAGTGACGGCAACCTATCTCGATACGAGTGTTATCTTAGCGCGCTACATACCTTCAGATCCGAGCTTTCACAGCGTCGAGAATTTCTTCAAGAGGATGTCTGAGCCCAGGTACATTTCAGAAATATCGATCTTGGAGTTGTATTGCGTGTTCTCACGCCTTATCAATGGGGCGTCCCTCAGCGCCCTCGATGGCGTAAGAGGCTTCGGTCAGCTAACGATCGATGAGAAGGTGCGAGTGGCCGTTGAGCATGCAGTCCGAACATGGAGAGTAAAGGTAATGGTGCCAGAAAGAACATTCGTTCGGCTGCCGCTTTCGAAGCAGACCTTTGAAATTGCGCATGAACTTTTCGAAGCCATCAGGTCTTCGCCAGTGGTTGGCTTGAAGACGCTGGACGCACTCCATGTGGCTTACGCACACTCAATAAGGGAACTTGTCCCCGACCTTAACACCTTCACAACACTCGACAAGGATATCTTGTCAAAAAGCGAAGCGATCCAGAAAGAAACTGATATCAGGGTTGTGACTATTCTGGCGGGTGAATGAACTAGGTTTGAAATCCATGGGGACGGTTATGTTGATACGAACTTCCTGGATATCGGACTAATTCAAGAGAACTGGTTCAAGCACTCTGATAGGCTACACGAAACGAAACCTTCATGATGCCCTGGGTCTAGCCTAAAGTTTGTCTTAACTCGGGGTGGCGAGTCTTCGAAGCAACGGGTTTCTGATTTTCTTCGAGTGCTTGCTCCATTGATTTTCTGGCCAGGGCCATGTCGAGCTTGATAAGTTGTTTCACAACATCGTTCTTTCTATCCAGCTCGTACAACGTAGCTCTTCCAATCTTCCTGCTAACCGTCAACGCACCCGACTTCTCAAGTTCCTTCCAATACTTGAAGAAGGTAACGCGGCTCATTGCCAAGCTCTTCGCGATCTCATTCTTCGAGTAGTCTGATAGGGGATTGTCTAGGAAGAAGTCAACTATTCGGAGGATGGGGGCTGCTCCGAGATACCTCAGTAGCAGTGTTTCGTTTCGTGCGTAGGACGTAGTAATCGTCACCATCGTCGTCGCCGCGCGCTTGACCGTGGTCGGTTGATGCTTTTCCGTTCAAGTCCCAGTTTTCTTCTTTTCTGTTTGCAATCAACACAGCCGCATATCGTAGTTATCCAGTAAGGGGGCATATGAGAGTAGGATGCCCGGGCACCGTAGCTCCGGCTGAGCCTGATTTCTAACATGTATGCTTCGTCAGTCGATTCGTGCCAGAGGTGTATACCGACATTGTTCCAGACCGGTCTTGATTGGTTGAACGCCAGGTCTAGGTTATCCCAATCTTCAGGCAGCCTGTGGTAAAGGAAGCCTATGTCAATCTCCCAACTTCCAAGTTTCATTGTCCAGGAACACAACCAGGACTTCGAACTGTGCACGACGTTACAAGGATTATTTCGACAATTCGACTAGGGAAATTGGAGAACGAATCGACAATTTGACACTGACTACTATGCTGCGACTTCTTTCTTAGCTAGTGCTTGAACCATTAATGGAACGTTTTTGCTGGCATTCAGCACTTCGAGGAAAAGAGGTTCGCCCGTCTTGGCCAGGTGGATGACAATGTCACCCATTTCCTCAGCATGCGAGAGTTGGCCAGATTCGGAGACGATGAACATCAGGACGTCTGACTCTGCGTCGTATTTGAGCCTAGACATTGTACCTCGTCCTCTTCACAGGGTAGAAGGTTACGACGACCATATTATCGTTGGTTTGCCTGTAGACCACTCTAAGAGCGATTTCACCATCCATCGGCTTAGTAGCCAACGCTGGTCATCTCGATACACGGGAGGGGCTGTACGGTTTCAGTAGCCTTTCCCTCTGTGAAACATGTCTGTCACGTAGACCACATTGCCCTCGACCGCGTAGACCGCCCGGTAGTCACCGATTCTCAGGCGAAAAAGGTCTTGTCTTCCTCGTGTTCCCTTTAGCCGAATAATGTCTGTGCCAGAACGATGTTGAAACGGGTCCATTTGGAGAGTCCGTAGCGCTCTGATGATGCTGGAGCGAAGCTTGGGCGGCATTCCCGCAGGAGTCTTGGCAACCTCCCGGTGAAGCTTAACCGCGTAAGGCATCAGATCTCGTCCAAGGAAACGAAGGCATTCTTGTCCTTCAAGCGTTCGTATTGCATCGCCATGAATTCTTCATATTCGACCAGCGAGATGAGTCGCTTTAAGAGCTGATCGTAGGTTTCGCCCTTTCTTCCAAGGGACCGCAACCGTTCTCTTGTTTCCTTCTCCAACGGAATGGTCGTAGTCATCTAAGGTCCACTATAAGTGACTATGAGGTACTTATAATCGTTTATAGTTAGATTAAGGCGACACACATTTGTTAAGGTTCGAACACCGAGGGAAGGTCTACCGCTAGAAAGCAATTACACCCATAAGTGCACTAAATCATAGCCCCATGTGAGGGCGTTTGCTGACTGTCAGAAACCGTAAGGTTCCGGTGGCCGGACGACTTCAGTTGTAAATTGTCGTGGGTAGCGGATTCACTCATGCAGGCCTCATCTCAGACTGAAGTTTGGGGGTTTGCGTTCGCCTTACTTTCCATTAGGATCCGGGAGTGGCTGTCTAGAACCAGGTTCTTGATATGCCTTTGATCTCGTCATAGTGATGATCATCTGAGAGGATCTTGGCTTTCTTCGCCAGGGCGGTGGAGGCGATTATGCAGTCGCCGGTTGGTATGTTCGGGTGCATGCTCTTCAGGAGGCCTGCTTCTTTTGCTATTTCGGCTGTAAGGTCGGCGATTGTGAGGCCGCTTCTTTTGAGAGATAGGTATCTGATGGTTGCTTCTTCTCTCCCGCGTTTGTCGGAGACGTAGCGCACGATTTCGGTGATAACTATCGTGGGTAGGATGCCGGTTCTCTTCTCCACTAGGGTTCTGAGCCGCTTGGAAGCCTTCGATTTTGTCTCCTGGTTGTCGGAGAGAAAGTACTCGAGTAGGAATCTTGAATCGATGACCTCCAAGATCTTCTAGTATTCCTCCCGCATTCTTTCGATCATCTTTCTGGCCGCTTCTACCGTGCCATACTTTGCGTCCACGCCTGCGAGATCCATGAGGTCAGGCACTCGGCGAACCAGTAGTCCGTGTTCAGCTTCCTCAATCAGCAGGTCGTCACCCTCTTTGATGCCAAGTCTCATTCGGTGTTCTATGGGAAGGGTTGTTTGACCCCTTCTCGTGACCTTCACCACTACTCCCAACGCTGGTCCCGGCATGATATGACGTTATCCTACTCTATAAGGTAATTCCTATTTAGAAGCGAAATTCCTGAACGACGCGAGTGCGACGTTTTCGTGATATTTGACAGTTAGATGAGAACCTCTCTCCTTCTCCTACCGGTCTGACTGGTAGGCGAAGGAGTCGTACCTGTTCCGAGCTTTGAATCTGGGATATCCCGCAAATGTACCGACCCGGTCTATTGCGTCGGGCATAATTGAGAGACCATCATCCCAGCTTTGGGTCACCGCTCGAGCTGAGAGGACCATACGGCGAGAGGCTGACGATCTTGTCGTTTCCCTCGCGCCTACGAGTTATCTTGGCGTTCGTACTATTCGAAGATCCTCTTGATGCCTTTCACTTTGTCGAAGGCCCTGTCGTTTGAGTAGATCTCTGTAAGTTTCAGGCGTTCCATCTGTGCAAGGTACACTCTATCAAAGAACTCCAAGCGCGGGTACGAGAGCTCGAGTTCCCCGGCCCGTTTCTCGTCGGAGTATATGGTTTCGGACTTCTGCAAGGTTAGGTATGAGTCGAGGGCGCTCAGGAACGTGGCCACGTAAGTTTTCTTCTTGCGATATTCGAGCCATGCGCAAACCTCGGCTATCACCAAGCTTGATGCAACCGCCTCCTCGCCGGACCCAATTCTTTCAAGGATTCTTCTGGCCGCAGGTCCGAACTCAGGGTTAGCGGTTATCACGTAGAGAAAGATGTTTGTCTCAACGAACCTCAAGCTGCTGGCATCCCTAGTCTCTTCCTCTTGGCAATAGCCTCCCGTACCTGTCTCTTGGGGTTTCCACCTTCAACCTTCCGCGCGAGCCCCCAGATTGCCTCGGTCGGTTTCTTGATAGCTACAGAAGGGCTGATCACTAACTTCGCCCCTACTTGTTCGACCTCGAGCGTAGAACCCGACTTTATCCCTAGGCTCCTTCTGAGCCTTCTTGGAAGCGTGACTCTGTGCTTCTCATCCACAACCACCTGAGTCAAATTTCCCACAATCTCTGACCCACCCTAAGAGTGGGAATAGTAGTGATGTCCTCCTACGTTTAAAGGCTGTGGGCTTCTCGCTTCAATGCCGTAGCTTCGGATTGTTTCGTCTGATCTGTAGCGCTAGGCTTCTGAGTTCTGTTCTGCTTAATGACTTACGGTGCTGTTGATAATGCTGAATTTTCTCAGCTCTCAGCGTGTTGTACAGTTCACATAGGGCGCGTAGGCTGCGTTTAAGCCGCATCTCCTGCCCTGAATTCGGGTAGATTCGGTACTTATAGGCCGAGAGCATGTCCGATTGCAAAATGGTTCACGCATTTATCTGTTGCAGGCTCGCTTTCATCCTCTCGTATCCGGAAATAATTTCGTATATGAAGTTAAGCTTCTAAGGGTGAAACTCAACAATCGAAAGATTCGGTGGCTCATCCAAGAGAAACTGAAGGGGAGAGGCAGCGGAGAACTGGCGTGCCTCGTCTCGACAACGCGGATTTGGCGCTGCCGCGCACGCAATTCATCCAACCGCTAAAAGCACGTGGGGTTTCTTGCTCAAATCCGTTCTAATCGCCCGCACGAGTGACATTACCCCCAAACACTACCTGAGTACAGTCTAATGGAATTACTTCAGATTACGCTTATGATGTGAGGGCATTCGTTTTTGCCATTGCGCTGCGCGACCTGATGGGTGGCATGCGAATTCATGCCTGGGTTGTTAAAGGACAGCGAACGTGTTGACGATCGACAGCGATCGCGCCACCGCCTTCTCGCCGGACAGGATGGCCCCGTCCAAGCCACCATCGGGCCGGAAAAGTGAGCCGTTTATAGGCAAAGGTCATGATCATCACGGGAGGATGCAGATGGCCTCGGTGAGATATACGGCGGTGTTGGAACCTGCTGAAGAGGGCGGGTTTGTGGTAAAGTGCGTAGAGCTCCCTGTTGCCACGGAAGGTGAGACCAAAGAGGAGGCTCTCGCAAACCTAAAGGAGGCAATTGAAGGCTACCTCGAGGTCAAAGCGGAGAGGTTGAGAGAGCAGACGAAAGGAGAAAGAGTCGAGGTCATTGTCGAAGCTCCCTCTGCTCTCATGGCGTGAAGTCGTTAAAGTCCTAGGCAAAGTCGGATTTTTTTTGGTTGAGGAAGTAATCTTGAGACGGTTGCCGAAGGCGAAGGCTAGCGCCAGAGAAATAGCGGAGATTAAGAAGTCTATCGCGGAAATGAGAGCTGGCGAAAGCGTGACCTTGGAAGAACTCGCATGTGCCTAGATAGCATCTATTCGCTTCAGTGAAGTGTTCGATATTTTGGTCAAGAATGAAACCCGAAGAGAACCCCGGAAGGACGAGCACGGACTACCCTTGAGAAGCTACCGTAGTCTGCGTAGTATTGTTGTCCTGTTCCAAGCTTCTGGGTGCGGCGCCAGGCGGGGCGGTACTGTTCGTAGAATATCGCTACCGTTACAAGCTCAGTTAGACTCTGATTCATTGGGATCTATGGTTGGAAATCTGGCAACTTGAGCGAATAAAAGACAAGGTCGAGGAACTGGAGGGGCGACTGGAAGTCAGAATTTTCGCTCTGGACGGAACGATATACAAGATATGGTACTATCCCCGTGACGACGTAGCCCTCTACGGCAAGCTAGTATTGGATGAGGAGAAGCGACGCGAGAGGTCCGAGAAAGCATGGCCCAGGACACTGCTGGAAGCAATGAAGCACCGTGACACAAAAGTGCAGGTACGGATTAGAAACAATGGGAGAACCGAGAAGTGGTTTGGGTCAGAGCCTGATATGTCTCCACTTGACGAAGTATACCGGTATGTCGTCGAGCTCAGATGAGAATTCCATTCCTGCGGAAGATGGCTGAAGGCTACTCCTTCAGTTCCCATACCTCTCGAGGTTGGATGAGGATTCTGCAAAGATGCTCCCGATGGCTGTAGCTGATTTGGGAATGGTGAAGTTCTTATGTACGTAATGCACTAGAGCACTGATGCATTGTGTACAATATAGTTTTCTGGTGTAACCAATGGGAGAGCTCGATCAGTTCGTAGCGCAGAACCTGCGGAAGATACTGCCCGAACTCAGGCCTAAAGTGGTCTCCCAGAGATTGAACCTAGGCGGGAAGAGAGAAGTCGATCTCTACGCAAAAGATGAGAATGACCACGAATATTACATCGAGATCAAGTCCAAGGGTTTCAGTAGGATAGACATTGGTCAAGCAGTCGAATACAAGGCACTGATTTCGAAAATCTCACCTCGAGCGGATCTAATCCTTGTGTGCAATAGCATTGCCAAAGAGGTCCGAGAAGTGCTCGAAAGAGCAGGTATTCGGATAGTGAACCTTAGCGAGCTCGGCCTTAGTTTTCCAAGTCATCAGACTCCGCAAGAACGCAGAAAATCCAAAGCGTTGAGTCCTACCGAAGAGCGTGCGTACTTTGCCTTAGTTCGCGACGCAAGAGGAATTGTGACTACTTCTATGCTGTCTTCTCTACTATCCATCCCGGTCTCCTATGCCAAAAACATCTTGGACTCTCTAAACAAAAAGCAGGTCATTTACAGGATAGGAAGAGGCAAGTATGTTCTCATAGCGCCAGAGGTTTTGTATGGTAGGAAAAGCTACGTCGCAGACCCAATCACGATTGTCAGCGAGCTCTTTTCCAGCGACTATTATGTTGCTTATCGAAGTGCGGCTTACCTTCAAGGGCTTGCGCGGCAGGCACCTTTCGTCACAACAATTGCGATTCCAAACCGCAAGAGGCCTGTCGATATTGGAAGCGGGAAGCTTCAATTCGTTACCGTAAAGAGAGATCGCTTCTTATGGGGTGTTGAACAGATGAAGTACGGGAATGTGTCAATCAGTATCTCTGGCTTGCACCGTACAATTCTTGATTGTCTGGAGAGACCTGACCTATGTGGCGGGATCGTCGAAGTCGTTCAAGTAATCTCTGCTGCTGTAGACCACCCCAAGTTCGATCAGATAATGCTCGCAAAGCAGGCAAGGATGTTTGGGAACAAAGCCGTTGTTCAAAGGCTCGGGTTTATTCTCCAAAGAACACGAAAGAGAAGGATCGCAAAGTCATTGCCACTGTTGGGGAAAATCAAGAGTGATTTCACATACCCACTTGATCCGCATCTAGGTAAGAAAGGCAGACTCTCGGAAAAGTGGCAGATTCTTGACAACGTCGGCTTGAGAGGCTAGGGCATGCAATTCGCGGAAAAAGAGATTCGAGAATGGGCGGACAAAATCGAACTTGCAGACCTTACGCTCGCTGAACTTGATTACAGATTGCTATCGACGCTTGAATCAATTTACTCAAGCAATGGACATCTGACAGGACTTGCTATGAAAGGCGGCACTGCGATAAACAAGCTGTACCTCGGGGGAACCTCCCGTCTTTCTGTCGATGTCGATTTCAACCACGTAGGCGATAGAGACAAGGTTCTTTCAGGGCGATCCACGCTAAGGGAAGCTCTAACCAGAACTCTCAGGGTGCTGGACAGCAATTACAAACTATCCTTCAAACGAAATTGGAATCAAACTACCATCAGAGCGGAATATTCCAGTTTAACTGGCGCGAATCAACAATTGAAACTTGAGATATCTCATGTCGAAAGAATTCCGATTTTCGATTTGGTGGCTCGTGACGCAAGCAGCCCAACGAAGAGCTTTAAGGTATTAACGTATTCGCTTGAAGAACTCCTTGCTACGAAGCTGCGAGCTCTATTTGAGAGGTTCAGCGGTAGGGATATCTACGATATCTACTTCACCGCCAAGCTAAGTCCGGACAAGAACATTATCAAAAAGATGTTCTTGTACTATTTCTTCCGCTCGAGGAAGATTTACAATCCTAAGACACACTTCAAGAATCTACAAGAAAGACTCGAGCATGGTAAGTACAGAGATGACGTTACAGGATTTATCCGACCTAGTATATCGTTTTCTCTGGAGGACGCCGCCGCATTTGTTGTGCGTGAGTATTCATTACTTACCGAACTTGACGACGATGATGAGAGGTTTCTGGTGATCGCCAGGACTATCCTGAAAAAGGGTAGCATATCTAAACAGGCGCAGAGGGAGACTCGTGGAATACGCTATCCACTAGCAAAATTGTTTCGCAATTACAGGATAACCGCGGGCGCTGTCTCCGCGTCCCGCAAGGACATCACTCCATACTAATAGTAACTTCATGGACTAGAGTTATGTGTGACAGACTCCCGAGACGGCTAACTGGTGGCTCTGCTGAATCGATCGGTACAAAAGGGCACAGCGCTGAACTTTCAGTTAAGTGCTCTCTCCCGGTGCTCTCAGTCCCACCCCCTGCTCTAAACCTTGAAATCGTACGAGAAATGGAAGAACTTTGCCAGTGAGGCTGATCTGTGTTTTGTTAGGGGCTGCCGTGCGGCCGGTGTAGTTCGTAGTTGATTGTGACCGGGTGGCCGCGTTTGTGCCTTATGTCGAACTTGTAGGTTGCTCCGTGACGTCCTCCCACGCCTAAAGGCTGTGGGCTTCTCGCTTCAATGCCGCTGCTTGCCTATGCCTTAGCGTCCGCATGGGTAGAGGTTTTGGCTCTGCGGGTGACAACCCTCCGTCCGAGGGCGAGCAACTTAAGATGCCAAGCTTTCTGATCAGCAATGCTGAATTCAAATCTCTGGGTAGGTGGGTTTCACAGTTTGGGCACCGATGTTCTCGTTCAGTTAGGCTTTTCGGAACCCAGGTTAGGCATTGGTGGCAGAATTGACTGGTGCCATATGGGTCAATGAACAATACATGTTTGCCGAGCATGTCCGCTTTGCGCATGCACTTCAACGCGAATCTGCTCCACGACGAGTCCATGATTGCTTTCGCTAGTTGATGGTTTCTGAGCATGCCTGCAACATTCAACTTCTCCAAGACCAACACGTCGGCTTCTTTGAAAATAGCGTTAACCAGTTTGTTCTGCCAGTCCTCACGTTGACGAGCAACATGCATGTGAAGCCTCGCCAGCTGTAATGCCAATGCCCGTCGTCGCTTCGAACCTTTACGTTTCCTTGCCAGTTGTATTTGCAGATGCTTAATTTTCATCTCGGCGGCGTTTGCTGCGGACCAAGATTGGCGGCGCCTGCCGAACAGGCTTTTCTGGCTCAATCAATGCTAACGCTTCTTTCAAACTGGAACCGTCGGCGAGGAGCTTCGCCAGCCGCTCCGCATACCCCTTGATCTTTTCACTCACCTCAGGCCTGACCGAAGAAGATTGGTTATTACTTTCCAGAATAGCGAGCGTCCTCTGGCTCGTCTCTTTTTTTTACAGCCAATCGTCGGAACTTGAACTGCCTCCTAGACCGGACTATCATACGCATAACTCCTACAGGGTCGGAAACGAGGTAGCGAACGTTCATCTTGTCCAGAGCCTGCTGAATCGTCTTGGGCGTCACGACGTTACCAACTGGAACTAGAACAAAACCGCCCCCCGACTCTGCTGGAACAATGACGAAGTCTCCCTCCAAAACTGGAAAGTCAGCCTTCCTCTTCATGCCTTGATGGAGCCGAATATCAAGCGCTCCGCCTTGCTGCACAACAGTAGCAAAGATCGCATTGCTCGTGTCAACTTGAATCACAACATCCTTCTTTTGCACCTTTTCCGCCAACTGTAAGCCAACCCAACCAAAACTACTGCTATCTCTAGGCTACTTGTGCATTTTGTTCACAAAATATCCCAAACCGGAGTTGCCGCGCCCGACAGAGGTTCGCTCGATGAAAAATGTCGAACAATGGAAAACAGAACGTTGTTGGACCAGCAGGCAGTAGGATATTCGCAACGCTACCGCTTGCCAGCAAGATACCTCTGTCTCTCGGAAATGACAAGATAAGCAGCAATGTAGCAATCTTCGACCTGCCCGCATGGTGGACATGCCCCGGAAAGGGCGTATGCGCAAAGTACTGCACATCCTTCAAGCCGCAGATCGGTAAATGGAACGGTGTCCCACAGGCTCGATGGCGGAACTTCTGGGCAAGCCTCACAAACAACTTCGTCGACGAAATGGTCGCAAAAATTCAAGAGAGCGGTGTCCGGTGGGTACGCTTCCACGTCAGCGGCGACCTCTACAACCAAACATACATCCAAAAGATAGCAGAAATAGCACGCCGCTCCCCTCAAGCCAGCTTCTATTTGTACACGAAGTCGCTACACTTCGACCTCACGTCACTAATCAACCTGCCCAACTTCACCGTGATAAAATCGTTCGGAGGGCGCTTTGACCACCTCATTGATGTCAATAAGGACAACTACTCCCGAGTTATACGAGACCCGAAGGAACAGCAGAAAGGCGAATTCCTCTGTCCAGAAGGAATCGCCCCCCTCAGCGGCAGATCAGATGAAAAGTTCTGCGGCTACAGTTGCACCTACTGCCTCTCTGACAAGAAAACCGAAAAAACAGAGCCTCATCAAATCAAAGTAGTCTTTCACCTGAAAAAGAACGGATGGAACGGTAACAAGCTCCCGCCACCACCCAAACCCCCAGCGCCACTACCGGCAGGAGCACAGAACCGATGACCACGGCTCCCGCCGCGGCGACCCTGCAGCAGGGGACACACCACGTGCTCATGATTGGAGACTGCTGCATTAGGATGTGTGAAATTCCCGATACCAGTATTCATTTTGCGTGCTTCTCTCCACCCTACTACAATGCGCCTTTCGATTCCCCGAACATGTTCGAGAACTACACCGCCTTCAAACATCTCCTATCCATAGTCGGGGACGAGTTGAAGCGTGTGCTAGTGCCGGGCCGAAAATGCGCCTGGGTGGTCGATGACGTTCGCGTCAATGGGGAACTCTACCCAATCGTCGCCGACACAATCAGAATAATGTGCGACAAGGGCTTCAGGTATTGCGAAAACATCACGTGGTTGAAAGCAGAAGGATACTCACGGTTCAGCCACAGAAGCGGACACATGAAAAAGCAAGGTCTCCCAACCTACTACTTCCCCGACAACGTCAAGGAGAGCATACTCATCTTCCAGAAAGGAAAACTGAACAATGGCACCTACGTCAAGGCACTCAGCCCGGCGGTTGTCAAAGCCTCCAGAATCGACCTCAACAAGTTCGACAAAGAATCATGGAACCTGAATGTGTGGTTCATACCAAACGTTCCACCAGTAAAGGGCAGATTAGAGGAAGGCATCGCAGCATACCCAGAAGAGATTCCAAAACGTCTAATTCGCTTGTACAGCTTCGTCGGCGAAACAATCCTCGACCCATTCTGCGGCTCAGGCACATCAATGAAAGTCGCAAGACAGCTTGGAAGGAATAGTATAGGGATCGAAATCCTGCCCGAACTGGAGGTGGTCATCAGGCAGAAGGCAGCCTTCCAGCATTGGCGCGAAAGACAATCAGACACTTTTGAAGTCATATCACCCATGCACAGTCCTTACCGCGTAAGCCTGCCTTTGGATAAGACGCATGTGATCGCGCAACGGCTGGGGCAAAGAGCGATCGGAATCGAACTGAATCCGAAGTACTGCGAAATGTTCAGACAACGCTGCGCCTCAGCAGCCAAACCCAGTAGGAGGCGAGTTTGATGGTCAAAAAGGTCAGGCACAACGGGATTTACGTCGCGACCGCAGAAAATGGAAAGAGAAAATCTCCAATTCTCCCTTTTAATGCGCTTTCGCGCAGGGTTCCTATGATGCAGAATATAGGGGAAACATCTGGGGGTCCATCCAATCCCCAACCTGACACATCTAATCCACCCAAGGTTTCATGCAGAATAACCGCTGCCGGATACTACTATCGGCAAGGCGAAACAGAACTCGGACCCTTCACCCTTCAGGACCATTACGATCCGAAATTCGAAGAGACCGTTGGGACCAAGTTAAATCTGGAACCAGAGCACGTGTCTGATGCCTATTGGCGCACAGTCGAGCGACCGATAACGTTTAGTGAAATCAATGAGGCACTCGGTTCCACGATCCGTCATGATGTTTCAACGAAGCTCATACTCTTCTGCGGCTGTCTTCTAACATTCACTGATGAGGACCAAGTCAACATTCTGATGGCAGGAGAATCAAGTGGCGGAAAGACGTACAACGCACTCGAAGTCGTCGCATATTTCAGAGACTTGCCCAAAGACTTGGTCTTAAGAATCGCAACTGCCTCGCCGACCGCCTTCTTTCACGATCACGGTAAATGGGACAAAGAGGCGCAGGTCCTAAGAATTGACCTGAGGCAGAAGATTCTCGTTTTCCTCGACCAACCACACTACTCGCTGCTGGAGAGACTTCGCCCTCTCATGAGCCACGACCAAAAGGAATTGCTCTACAAGATCACCGACAAGTCGACGAAGGGGCCTATGAGAACGAAGAACGTCATCTTGGAAGGCTATCCAACAGTGATACTCTGCGCTGCCAAGTTATCTCTCGATGAACAAGAGAAAACACGAGTTTTCATCCTCTCACCTGAAACCAGTGTCGAAAAACTTCAGGAAAGTCTGCAGCTTGCCGTCAAGAGGGTTGGCGACAGACAGGCATTCAGGGAATGGATCAACTCTCATCCACTTAGGAAATGGCTCCGAGACAGAATCGAAGCCATCCAGACCGCGAACGTTAAACAAGTCATAATCGAGGATCAGGAACAAGTCTACCAGCGGTTCGTCAATGCACATAAGCGTCTGGCACCTCGACATCAAAGGGACTTGCCCAGAATCCTCAGCCTCATCAAGGCTCATGCTCTACTGAACCTTTGGTGGCGAGACCGACGCGGTGACGGAACAATTGTCGCAAATCAGGAAGATGTAAACGCTGGCTTCGAACTGTACAACCAAATAGCCAAACCCAACGAGCTGGGTCTTTCTCCTCAGATCTACGAGGTCTACGAAACCATCATCAAACCGCTGCTGGATAATGAGCCTGTTGTTGACAGGAGGAGAGTTCTGAGCAGGTATTTCGAGCATTATGGGCGCCACTTGGCGGATGAGACGCTTCGTCGTGAGATTGTGCCGGCGTTGATTGATTGCGGGTTGGTGGTCGAGCAGCCCGATCCCAGCGACAGACGGAGAAAGCTCCTGTACCCCCCAGATGCTCCCCCTATTCCCGAGAACGGTACCAACGTCGTGGAGGACATTGTGACCAAGGGCGAGTGAACAAAAATGCCAGAGACAAGCAGCAAAAATCCTGGTCTCTTGCAGTTGGATGAGAAGAGCGGGCGAAAACTTCGAAAGTGAAGGATTTGGCTGAGTACGGAACCGTCTGCCAACTCTGCGGTGGGAAAGAACACCTTCGCGATTTAGATGAAGAACTGCCGGAATGGTGGAAGCAATTCAGAATGGTGAAGGTGACAGGTCGTAAGGAAATTCCAGTTATGAAGATACTAGGCAGCGTGGGAAATGGGCGCAACTACGATCCTGACTGGACGCCCTTTGTTGAAGAGCAACGCGACTTGGAAGTTCTCAAATCCATCAAGAATCACGGTTTCGATCCGGAAGAAAGCAGAGCATCACCTATCACTCTTCTTAGATATCGTGGCGAGTATTTTGTGGAAGGCGATGGACATCGTCGAGTAAGCGTCGCCCGGAGATTAGGTCTAGCAACTATAGAGGCTGAGGTGTATCAACTCCGGCCAGATGCCTAGTGGAGATCAAACATAGCGCCCTCACCAGCAAACAACCATTCCACAGGTGGTAAACGCTCTGTAGGTAAACACTGCTCCGCGATGGAACCCCCCTTTGCAATGGTAAATTGCAATGAAGCCTCCGATCTTTTGCCAGCTACGTGTTGGTTCAAGATGATGCGAGACGAACAATACTTCACGCGACATGCGCGTAGAGTTCGAGAATTCACGCGACATACGCGTCCATCTTCTCACCATAAGGTCGTTTTTGCCGAGGTTTCACGTGACATGCGCGCAGAATTTCATAGAATCAACCTAATCTAGACCTGTTTTACGTGACATGCGCGTGGAATCTGAAAGTTCACGTGACATGCGCGTAATAGTTATCATAACAACCCAATAACTATCGTCATGGGTCCATTATGGCCACGGATTTACAAAGCGGATATTCATCGCTTTCTCCCAAATTGCTCCAAGCAAGGTCAATTCAGTAGTGTTGGGCTGCTAGCAAAAAAACGCCAGCAGCACCGGTTCTTTTGTTCAGAGTTGACTAGTTCTGTATGCGGCGCCATTTCTTTCTGTCAGCACTACAGTTCTACTGTACTAATGCTAGCAAATCCTTCTCGCTTGGCGAAGCCATGAATATTGAAAGACTTCCAAATAGTTGGATGATTGAGCGCTGAAGCTTCTGTGACGCGCGCATTTTCGGTCGCATTCGAATCGACCTCCCTTCGCATTTCTGAATCGTTTAGAATTTCTTACGTCCGCGGTGAAGAGGACTTGTTCCACCGAGGACCGTTCATCGGCGTCTGGGATGGTCACACTCCGGCATAATTTGCCACCGTCAGACGGTGCTCCCATGGCACAGTCCCCATATTGCTGCCTCGGGCTGCCGGTAACCTTCCTTGACAGCATGAAAGTATTACTTAATGGAGAAAATAGGTGATGCGTTACTATTGCATGATATCGTTGGTGTCATGCATCGAACTAAACGAAGCGGCGATCCTCGAATACTCAGCAAGCGCCTCACTAGCGTCAATGGATACCTGAGACGGAGCCCGCTGCTTTAGGCCACTTCAAGATGTCTATCAGCAGCTACTGCTCGCCACCTTAGAATACAACGGAGAATACTACGATTGCACACAATCTCCCATCGTGAAGAGGACGTTTAGAGCTCTTCGTTCTACTTCATAGGTTGAGGGGATAAGAAATCATGTAATTATGCCGAGTAGCTCGGATAAGCTTGGGTTATTTCGCCTTTCGAGTCTACCCCTCTCTTCCATCACTGCCTGTGCCTTCTCTATGTGTTCGCGGTTGAGTTCCTTGCCCTTTCGTCGAGTATCCTCAATCTGAGGCGTTGGGTAGACAGCTCGGTTCTCCTGCGTTGCTCGGTGCTGTAGCCACTTCGCCCGATCCTCCGCGCCCTTAGGGGCGTTCTCTGCAGCGTAGAGTTGATGCTGGCGTTCTCTGCGCAAGGCTTCCAGCTGCTTTCGCAAGTCGTCCAGGAGCGCGTGTAAGATTTCTTTGCCGACCATTACTCCCAGCCGATCCAACAAGATTTTCTCTCCTGCAACTTTTTCGCTATCTCTTCTGCTTCATCTCCATTGATCGCTTCCCTGAGTCCGAAATCATCTTCGATAATGATATTCGCTTCTTCAAGTTCAGGGGCATCGGGGCGGCTTAGGCTTACTACCGTTGAACCATCCTCCTCTTCAATCACCCTGGAACTTAATGATGAACCGTCGGGCATGTAAAGTAGGACATGCCCTCTGATCTCGTCGGCGGCCGTCTCCTTCCATGCTTCAGGAGCTTGAGCTGGAAAGCATTCCTTTACTATCTTACGCGCACGATACTCTGATGTCGTAGGGACTGTCCACGCTCGTCGTTCAGCGTCCCATCTTCGCCCCTGGATTGCTTTGATTTTCTTGATGAACTCTTCGTTGTACGGCATCCTGATTCCGATCCGGGCGCCCTCTTCAGCGATTTCGACGCGGTCACTCGAGGATTTTGCCAAAGGTCAATCAATTTGGCTCACCAGTCCGCTTTTAAAGAGCCGAGAATCGGAAAATCGATCTTCCTGATTTTTAATCAATCCCTCTTTCAATACATATTTTGCGAAGCAGGGAATGGTTTCCAGTGCTGCACTAATCTCCTCGCATTCATGAGCCACGTACATCGTTCGTACCCGCGACGGCCTAGACAAGTACGTACGTTTGAGGGAAAGTTAGGCAAGTGGAACATGGCCGACTTTGCTGTCTCTTTCCGGAATGGTCTATGATAGTTGGAATTCTAGGTTGCTAAATTTCGCGCAAATCTAGGGCGGAGACTCCCAAAGCCTGAGAATTCTGGAGGACAAACCGGTCGCTTGTGATTAGCGGAAGGTCGTAAGCCTTCGCCGTCGAGACATGGAATGAATCAAAATAATGCAACTTCCGCGAGCCACCATAGCGATCGTATAACCTCAAAGCTTCTGCTGCGACATCCAAAGTCGTTGGTAGGACCGTGTGTCGGATCACCCGAAGATCACGTAGGAATTCAATTACAACTTTCATAGGCGTGTTATTGCTTCTCAACGCCGTTACCAAATCATCATAAATCTCGGACGCCGCATGGAGCTCCAACAGACCCTTCTCCGCTCTGTCCAGAACTCGTTCAGAATGCATGGACAGTTCGTCTGAGACAAGATATGAGAAGAAGACGTCCGCATCCACGAGAATGCGTGAGGGCGGTTCCTCAACGCTTCCCTGTTCTGACAAGCTGGTCAGCCTTCTCTTCCAACTCGAGCCAAGGGGTCTTCAAACGATTTCTGTACTTGCCCTTCAATGACTTCAAGGTCTGCAGCGGCACTAGCTCTATTCGTCCATCTACGAGTCGTACCTCGAACCTTCTTGTTCCGATTTTTCGTCGAAGAGAGGCAGGAAGAAGTGCTCTACCTTTCCGGTCGAGTTCTACAATAGTCAGGGTAATGCACGACCCACTAGTGGGACACGCCCACCTAATAGCCTTTCGCGAGGTCTTGACGACATGGAGCTTGAGCTGCTAGGGGTCTTCCCGAAGCATGGAGATCTCCGCCTCGATACTGTACGATTACTCATGCATCTGGAAGAATCGGCCACAGATACAGAGCGATCTCGCTGAGCAGTTGGGCGTGGAACCGTATGCCATGAGCAGGCTACTCACCAAACTGGAGCATAGCCGATACGTGACCCGAACCCGCGAAGCGACCGACAAAATAGTCTCGCAGAGAAAGCAAGAGTGAGAGTTGGCAGTTCAAATTTGGCAACTTCCGCGCACCGTACGTATTTTATACGTAATCCTTATTTTCGCGGCTTGCGAACGTCGTAGGCATGAACGGTATTGTCAGAAAGACCGATCCTGCTAACGAAGCATGCCACGCGGCGTTACGTATCACTAAATGTGATCCCAGACATCATTTCGGAGATCATCCGCCATGGCAAGAGGACACGCCTGAGCAAGACAAAATGGTCTGCGAGCAAAAGAACAAAGCGAGGAACTATAGTCGTAATCTTCGCGGAATATCCTGAGTTCATCAAGGTAATTACGATCACCGTAGGGAGAAGGTAATCATGAAATGTCCTGAACACGGTGTCAACTATCAGGCAGTGATGACAAACTATGAGCAGTTTGGAGTGATACTAAAAGACGTGAAGGCACTACGGTGCCCAGTCGATGGCGAAGAACTCTTCACGATGGAACAAGCAGAAGCAATTCGGCTGAGAATTGCATCGCTTAGCCCAAGGCTCAAGCTCATACGCAAGATTACGCGAGCGGCTGGAAAACCATCAATCTATCTGCCACCGGAGATAGTAAAACAAGCAAACCTGAGAATAGGGCAAGAAGTCGCAGTGTATCTGGCGGACAAGAAAAAGATCGTAATAGAAGCCGCAGAGTGACCGGTCCCCTACGACCCCGAATCCGGTATCCCTGCGAAATCCAGCTCCTCATCTCGATACTCGGCCAGGTCAGAATCCTTAAGGCAGCAATCGACCGAATCCTCGCCTACAAGACCTGGCTGTTTGAAGCGGGATGTGCGCTCTCAATCTTCTCGAGCAGGCGTAGAATCGCCTTTCTCTTTCGAGAGGATTCTTTTCTGGTTGTCGTCGAAGGTTTTCAGCTTCAGGCCCAGATCGAGCGCTAGCGAGATGAAGACTATGTCGTAGAGGGGGGACCGGTGCTTGACAGAAAGAGCATAGGCGCGCTTGAGTAGTCTTTCGTCGGGTCGTACAAGCTGGATCGTCTCGGATTCAAGCAACTGGAGGAACAGGTCAAGGAATGGTGAAGGCTCTTTGAGATCCGCGAAGGTGAGAGTATACTGCATGTTGAGAAAGTTGGAGGGGTCGCCCTGATCTTGAGGTTACAGCAAGATGTAAATTTGGACACAAACGTACAGGGGTAAGGCATGGGCAGGAAGAACATAACTATTTCAGACGATGCGTACCAGATGTTGAAGGCGCTCAAGAAGTCTGGGGAAAGCTTCACGAATGTTATTGAGCGGGTTACTCGTAGGAGCGCGGTTTTGGAACTTGCAGGAATCTTGTCCAAGACAGAGGCCACCGGTGTCGAGAAACGTGTCAAGTACATCAGGAAGCAAAGCTCACAACGAATCCTCAAAACCCTTGAAGGACTGAAGTAGACTTGCTGGCTGACACCACCTTCATAATCGACAGAACGATTCTGCTGTAGTTCTAAAAGTCCTGTACCGATTTCGGACATTTCGACCCAATATGGGGCCCGAATCTTCCCGAGTCCGCCACTAAAACCCGAGCGGCGGTGCATTCCCACACCAGCAATTGATACACGTTTTGTATACACAAAACATATAGCTAAAATGCACCTGAATCCGCGTAGGTAAGAGAAGCTGTGGCAATAATCAACCTTAGAGTCCCCGAAGAAATGAAACGAAAACTCGCGGACTTCGCAAAGGCAAAGGGCGCAAGCCAAACCGAGATGGTGAAGAGCGCAGTAGCGGAGAAACTCACAGTTCATCAAGTTGCGCGTGCCGAGTCCAGCACGAAGGTCCCGAGCTGGGTTCCTGAAGGGAAATATGTTGCACTCGTTCGCGGGGCAGTTGCAGCGGTCGGAGACTCGGTTGCAGATGTTGTCTCTGCTGCGTTAGGCAAATTCCCCGATGAGGCGATTCATGTCGCCCGTCAGGGTAAGTCCATCAAACCAGTTCACTACGCTTTTCTGGCCCAGACGGCGATGAAGTGCTGGAAATACGTGACAGTCGACCAGCAATCCTATCCAGTCATCCCCGCCACCATAATTGGCAAGAAGAAGCTGGCCACTGCGTCGTCTCCAGACACCGCAGCCAGTCTGACCCTGGTGAGCTCACAGATCGTCGATGAAGCAGGCCTGCAACCAGCCGCCGAGGAAACAGTCGCGACTGCTGCGGGTGTGGTCAAAATGAGTACTTTCAATGCCTCAATAGAACTCCCGGTAGGTCGCTACGATGCAATTGTGGCTTCATCCGAGATCCCCAAGGCGCTGCCTTTCCAAATCCTACTGGGTAGGAATATCTTGGACCAAGTCGACCTCTACACACTGGGGAAAAGCAAGGTAATCTGCGTCAGAGACCCGTAGGCCGCATCTTCTCAGATGGCATGATTCACCTAACGAACTCGTGGTGCGTCTGCACATTTGTACATCCAAGCATCCAGGCGTTGAATGCTCAAGCATTCACAGAACAAAATTACCCCCCCACTCTAAGGTCCAGTAAATTAGTGCTGCTTCACTGCTTGAACTGAAACAGAAAAGTCGGAAGATGCCCCGGTTTCACAATTCCTCGCGTAATGCCCGGTTGCTTACGCTGGGATTGTCTTGATCTGCTTGCTCTTCCAGTCGAATATTTCTTTGAGGCGGTCGAAGTCCGTAACGGCAAGCTCCGGATGAAAATCCAATAATTCCGACACGATGGAATAGGCATGGCTGCAGTCGCCGCATAGTATATCATCTCTCCGTGGAGGGGCTTTGCGGCAAACTTCACACAATGGCGGTGCCAAACCGGGTCAAAAGATCGTAGCTACGCCTCAGCAAATAACGTTTTGGGCAGCCGTCATGTCGGCCGGCTCTTGCCCACTGGATCTCACATCGGCAAGATAGGTTCTAAGTCACCAATCCCAGCCTACAGGTGTAACACTCGGCTTACGTGCCAAACCGAAAGAACACTACCCATTGGAGGCTCGGCGCTGATGTCCCTTGAAGATGTGTGGGCGGCTCTTCCAACCCACGAATGGGTTTCATGTGAGGCACTAAGGGAAAGTTCAGGTTTAGATAAGGAAAGCCTCAGCCGCGTCATCAAATTCCTCGTAAAATACGAGTTCGTCGACGCCCGAAACAACTCAGGGCTCTACGTGAAACGAAAAAACGGTAAACCCTCCCCAATGGTCACCATCAACTTACTCCGCTCACTAGCAAGCAACAGCCCCGTCCAGGAATCGGCCATGAGGCCAGGAATAATCGCAGAACGCGTCGCCTGCAAAACCTGCGGCTCCAGATACATCAAACCCATCGACAAAAACCAAGTCGAGTGCTCCAACTGCCACGAACACCAATGGCACTTCATTCAACACTGCGGCACAACCCCACTGGCGTGCGAAGGCCACTCTAAAGCCCGTACCCGTTCGATCCCACTTTTCTTACGGAAGTTGACATCCGGTCGGCTACACGTGTAATCACAGCCTATCCTCTAGCAGAATTCGTCATGTGGTGTGGGAGTTCTTGAAGGAAATTTTCGCGGTCAGGAAATGAATTATCGATATCGGAAATTCTTAGTCAAGGGTAACCGTCATCCTCTCTTGGGTGTGTTCCACCCCTTGCTAGTCAGGGCGGCGGACCCTAAGGTGGGCTCACCCATGATGGGGTCAAAAGTTTGGGGACATGAGCGGGCGGAGGCTTGTGGAGGTAGGAGATTTGTTGGTCGTTTCTTGGAAGAGTCTTGCTTTTCGTTTGAGGGTGAGTTCGATCCCAATTCAAGGAAGGGCGTCTTCTGGCGTGAGGATTGCTTGTTTGGGCGCAGCCGACTGTTTGGCCACGGTTGCCTTCTTGCCGGTTGAGGAAGGGAAGCGGACTGATTCAAAAAAGAAAATAATCGGGAAAAAACGTAGAAAAACGTCTATCGGCTACTTTTAGGCACTTATTTCTTCACTTTCTTCTTTTTGTGGGCTTTTGGCACTCTGCGTGTCACCTCAAAGCGTTTGGAGCTAGCTAGCCTTAATTCTCAACGTATCTGCGGTTTATGCTTAAAACATAATCGATTTCCCCAACCGTTGGACCTAGTCAATATTAGGCGCGCGAAGAAGAATGCGGCGTTCAACAATGTTAGCATCAAACATCGATTTCAATCCGGACTTCGACGAGTCCGACCTTGATGAGCGAGAACGAGAGGTTTTGCGTTTCCTATCCAGTGAACAGAACGGATACTTTTCCTTCCAAGGCCTAAGGCGGAGACTGGGCTTTCATCAGGAAACCTTGACTCGAACTCTCAGACGCCTTGAAGAAGCGCAAGCGATTGAAAGAACTAACGAGGGTTACAAGGCGAAGAATCATGGTAATGCGTATTCTTTCACTGTGCGAACCAACCAACACTACGCCAAACCAGTAATCGACGCATACCTCCCTGCCCAGATCGACGTCACAATCCTGTTCCAGAAGCTGCGGGGGCGGTGGTTCAGCAATTTCCGTTGGTTGGGATACTCACACGACGGAACCCAGCTATCAATGAGTTGGATTAGCGAGGATGGACAAATGCAGCTCCAAGCACGCATTGGCGGTGGCAAAATAGCGATAACGGCTGATGCGTTCGCAAAGCTTGATGAGTCGCGGCAGATTTCGGCGGCATACCAACTCTTCGAGCACATTAGCAAAGTTGCAGAGGAAATGGTTCAGCAGGGGCCGCAAGCACCTCTGGCGAACTGACCTGTGACTGGCCTACAGGTTCACTAGTCAATATCGGTCTGAAAGCTCCTTAGCTGTCATTAGAGAGAATTTGAAATTAATGATCACTGCCTGTTCACGCGTTGCCGCGTCGTGGAGACCCATAGACCGAGAACCTCAACCCTTGGAAAGGCGACCCGGGGAAGGCTTACCGTAGAGATTACGTTACTGCCTTAATTTTCGTCGCCACACATTAGAACTTCAAGTTCATTCATCTTTATCCTGTACAATCGCTCGCCGCGCTTCAAATGCTCGCTGACTATGCGGTCGATTTCCGGACTAGATATTTGTCCCGTGTCGAGGGTGGGTTCGATTATCTTCGGCTTGTTTTTGGCTTCTGGAGGAAAGTCACATTCATGAGAAACACCAACCAATGCGTCACCTAGGCCGAGTGCGTAGACTATCTCGGTTGCACTCGGCAGTAGGGATACGATTCGCATGGACGTTACCCCCTATGATATTTCGTAATGCAATAAATATACAGCATTCGTCGATTTGAAGGTGAGTGCTTTGACACGGGAACTACGCTGTGAAATCTGCGGTACCAATTTTGAGTGTGCTATGGGTAGCCCAGACTGCTGGTGTTTGAATATGGTTCTAGTGCAAAGCGGCTTGAGCGAACTGCGAAACAGCGCAAAAGACTGTGTCTGCCCTGAATGCTTAACAAAATACGCTATTCGAAAAGGATGAAATCCAAGAAGCTTTCAGTTACGCCCGGAGTCTAGGCCGCGAATTCCATCCAGTCTCTTAGATGTGAAGCGATTGGACGAGAGGTCCGACAATGGAGTAAGGGATTCTTCGCAGCACATCGCCAACCATTTTGGGGGGAAAATGTTCTCTCATGGAATTTCCGTCAGGGCGGAGGCAGTTCCTTCGCGTTTTTCCGAGCAAGCGTACTTTTCAGTCTACTTGGGCAAGGGTCCTGATTCTTGGTCCACCAACCCCGTCTTTTCAGGCCTTTTCAGTGCAGGACGAAGGAGCCAGCACATTGCGGGTTGGGTGGACGGTGATTATTTCGACCTCACACATTTCCCGTACGGTTCCAGTTTTTCACTGACCGAGACCGGCACAGACTTGGAGCTCTTCGGGCTTCTGGGCCAACTCGTGCCGATTGGCGGTTCCCTTATGGTTGCATACTCGCTTTTCTCCAAAGAAGCGAAGGTCCACCGAGATACGAAACTCGGCCTTGACCGCGGATATCCACCCGTAGTTACTCCTTTGGGGTACTTGCTGTTCGTGGCCGGCTGTGGGGTTGCATTCAAGGATTGGTATTTCGCCGAAGGCGGCCGAGAGGGACCGGAGAAATTGCAGGGCCACAAGGCAATGAACGCGGAAGAGGAAAAGCAAAAGCTCGCAACTATGAGCAGGGAACTACAGGCTTTCCTGAGTCAAACGATTGACCAAGATGACCTATTACAAGACTGTAAGGCACGTGCGAGGCGGGTCGTTCAGGAGATTGAACGGCGCCTTTCTAAGAGTACGTGATACTGACATCATCCACGAAAACGTTCGCTGGAGAGGTAAAGATCTTGATGAAGCATCGCATGGAGTCGTCGCGGCAAACCTCAAAACTATCATAGATAACATCGGAGTGGCCGTAGAACCTCAGCGTGAGCGGTTGATTGGAATGCTGGCTGTCGATGTCGAAGGTGATTTGGTGCCACTTGAAATCGATCTTTCCGTTCCATTGAGCTAGGATTGTGGCATCAGGCCCTAGCAGTGTTGCAGCGAGGGTGGCTGTGCCAAGGTCGCCTGGTTCTCCCATATACCAGAAAGATAGTGTACCCGAGCTTCCAGCTGGCAGTGTGAGATCTTGTGAGATCTGCCCCGCGTCAAATCTTGACCCTAGCTGGAGCGAGAATTTGCCTGAATGCGAAATATAGTGGACCACCACTGCACTGCCGACCTGAGTCCATCCGGACAAGTTACCGGTTTCGAAACCCCCATTCGTGACCGCCTCATTAGACGCGTGCACAACTACCGTTCCAGAAGTGAATGCAACTAACAGCAGTAACGCGACTGCAATTGAGCTTCGGTCTTTCATGGTCAAAGCATGCGCGTCGTTGCCGAGTAAAAAAGGTGCACCTTGAGAGTTGGCTTGGAAGTGGAATTGTGGGGCTCCTCCTCTTTCGTCTGGGTGGTCGAGAGAACCGTGAGCCTCAGCGCTAAGACTTTGATGAACTCCTTAAGATTTCTAAGCATGAAAATTCCTGTCTGTTCGAACGCAAACTTGGGTTCTGTCAACTTGTCGGCTCACGTTAACTCGCCGATTTGGTTAACTCGTCTGCATCGACTTTCAAGGTTCCCCTACGCTGGGGTTCTTGTACCATTGCTTCACTTGCAGACGCGAATGGCGCG